>MDTB01170205.1_pt1 | contig 46392 bp, 41 predicted proteins | sample 811161 | NCBI WGS metagenome assembly MDTB01 (sample SAMN05326650, study PRJNA326480) | marine metagenome | isolation source: seawater | place: Mediterranean Sea | collected 2009 | reverse complement strand
TTAGTCGAGTCCTTGGGGTGTCTGAAGCGAGATTCTTTCTTCAGCGCCTCGCCCGGTATCTCTTTCCGAACTTGGTGGGAATCAGTTCTTTTTTGCTGCTAGCTTATCTTCCCTGATTCGCTTTCACCCTTTAGGTCTCTTTCTCTTTTTGACTCTCCTTTCTGCGTCTTAAGTTACTTCCAGGTCGATCTCAAGAGATGAGTTAATATTACGATTTACTTAATTTTTTTCAAATACATTCGTGGGAAAAAGCAAAGTTTTTTTTACTAATTTTTTTTATGTCCTATAAAAAATAATATCCAGTATTAAGAGTATTTTATAACTTACTGATTTTTATAAAAATCCAAAAAAAACATCAAAAAAAATATGTCCTATAAGTTTTTTTTTAAAAATTTTAAAAAAATGAAATAAAAAAATAATTTTGCGCAAATGCACTTCTTAGAGGTTTATTATTAATGAGAAAACTACTGAATAAATTTGAATTTTCTTATAAAAATGATCACCTTTAATACGATTAGATGAAAAATAATAAAACAATAGACTTAAATGCTGATTTAGGCGAGTACAGCAATGAAAACGAATTGAAAAATGAGATTTCGCTGATTCACCACATCACATCTGCAAATATAGCTTGCGGAGGGCATGCTGGCGATCAGGCTTCTATGAGACATATCATTCATCATTGCATCAATCATGGTGTCTTGGTTGGTCCCCATCCTTCGTACCCTGATAGGAAAGGATTTGGCAGGTCAAACTTTTCAGTTAACGATCACGCATTGAAGCAGTCGATTATTGATCAAATAGAATTATTCATGGACATAGCTACTAAGCTAAAGACAATGCCGATGCACATCAAATTTCATGGTCAGCTCTACAACGATTGTTTTTCTGACGAGAAACTCAGCAATCTCTGTTTGTCTATCATTAATTCAACTTATCCAAATTTAGCGTTAGTCTGTCAGCCTTATTCAGTTATTAGTAAGCTTGCTCATAAGGCTGGCATCAAAGTCATAAATGAGGCATTCATAGATAGGAAATACAAATCGAATGGATCTTTGGTTGATAGGGTCTCTGAGGATGCAATGATTTCTTCTCTTGAAGAGAGGACCAAACAAGCGATAACCATCGCATCGGAAAGAAGAGTTTTGACAGAGGAATCTAAATATTTAGAGATCGAAGCTGCCACTCTATGTATTCACAGCGATCATCATGATTCGGCGTCAACAGCAATTGAAGTTAAGAACAAGCTACTCGAGAATAATATTGACGTATCGAGCTATGAAATCTGACTTCAATAAAAAAGTTTCAGTGATATCTGAGGACATACTTGAGATCAAGATTGATCTTGAGAATTCGACAATCAAAGGATCAGAATTATATTGGCATCTCGCAGAACATTTATTGAGCAATCAGAATGATATAGAGGTTATTGCATCTGAAGAGATGGTATCAGTTAGATCTAAAACTATCCCGATGGATGCTAATGGGATTGAAAGTTCCATCTCCTCTTTCGACTTGAGCTCTATCATTCAAGTTGATGAAGTACTGGAAATCCCGATATGTTATGAACAAATATCCATAAGCGATATCAAAGAAGTCTCAAAGCAGCTAAAACTCACAGTGAATGAAATCATTTCCATTCATTCTTCTGCAGTCTATGAAGTTAAGGCCATAGGCTTCACACCGGGATTTTCTTACCTGGGCGATCTTGATGAAAGAATATCTGTGCCTAGACTCATTAAGCCAAGGACCGATACTCCAGTCGGTGCCGTTGGAATTGCGAATAATCGGACTGGTATTTATTGCTTAGGAGGCCCAGGAGGATGGCCCATCATAGGTATTACCCCAATCAATTATTTCAATCTAAATGACAGTCATTCTCTGAAGCTTAAACCTGGGATAAAAATCAATTTCAAAGAAATTGGGAAGGATGAGTTTAGAAGCATCCAAGACGAGAAGTAAGATGGCCATTCAATTTCTCAAAACAGGATTGCAAACCACAGTTCAGGACCTTGGAAGAGCTGGGAGTCGGCACATTGGTATTCCTCAGTCAGGTTGCTTTGATTATGTATCCTCGATGAAGGCAAATGAAATTTTGGGAAAAGAAATCAATTCCCCAGTTCTTGAGTGCACCATGACTGGTCCACAATTTAAAGTACTCAAAGACATTCAGGCATGCGTCAGCGGAGCAAGGATCAATCAAATTACAATCGACGGAGTCAAAGTTGAACAAAATAAAGTTTTAAGCTTGAAAGCAGGAAATATATTTACAGCTGATGTCGTACAAGAAAACTTAAGGTTTTATATTGCGTTCTCAAAAAATATCCAAGCAACACAATTTTTGGATAGTGTTTCAACATATTTGCCTGGAAGACTGGGAGGAATCAATGGATCCAAAATTGAAAATGATCAGATTATAGACTTCGAAGAAGCCAGACAAAAGAATTCTTCATATCAATCTTCAGGCAAATATCCTGATGATCTCTTAACATCAATCATTCGGGTCGTAAAAGGGCCCGAGTTTCAATTACTAAATAATGGATCCTCGTCGCTTGAGTCACATAATTTTTCTGTGAGCAATGAGTCAAATAGAATGGGTATAAGGACAGGCGGTGATCGTTTTTCAATAGATGATCAAGGATTGATGAAAAGTAAGCCCATTTACCCGGGAACAATCCAATGCTCAAATGGGGGCCAGCCAATTATCATGGGAGCTGATGCTCAAACTTTGGGTGGCTACCCAAGAATATTGCAAGTCATTAAAGCCGATCGCCATTTACTTGGTCAATTGAGACCTAATGACAACTTTGTATTTAAATTAGTCAGCATCCCAGAAGCGATAGATGCTTGGAGAACCTTGAAAAAAGCTAATCCATTCATTTGTGAGTTATAATGCTTTTACGCGCCTGTAGCTCAGCTGGATAGAGTACCTGGCTTCGAACCAGGTGGTCGGGGGTTCGAATCCCTCCGGGCGCGCCATATGAAATGGGGGATAATATGAGTAATGCACACCCGTGGTTAGATGAAATACCTTGGACAACAAAGAAGCTGCCTAGAGAGATGCTTGAGCATAGAATTCAACGTGCTCTGACATTAACCAATCTTGGCATGCTTGGGACCTTAGGGCTCAACGGACCTATTGTCAGCCCATTGGAATTTTACGCTGACAAATTTACAATTTATGTCTTGCCTCAACCTGGAAGCCCTAAACTCAAGGCAATGCAACGTGACCCGAGAGTGTCGTTTGCAGTAGCGAATCCAATGGCAGGCTGGGTGACTGCACAGGGAGCTCAGTTATTTGGTAAAGCCGAGATACTTGAACCGGGAACTTCTGAATGGGATTATGGCATGACTATTTTTAGATGGCAGGCTTCAGCTGCTGAGATAAATACAGGATTTGAAAATCCTCCTCAGTATCAACTTATGCGACTAGACCCTGATAGAATTGTTTATACAGAACATTTTTTAAGAAAGGATGGATACGGTCCAAGGCAGATATGGCGTCGAGATGAAAAACATGAGCAAGCTTCAGATGGATTTTCTGAATCAAAAAAAACCTAACTAGTTTTCTTCACCCACTCTGACAAACTGAAAATAGACTCCCAAAATAATTGCACCCAGTCCTCCGTAATAAAATGGAAAGGTTGGATCCAGATTGTATAACAATGTACCAATCGTAGGACCAAAGATCATCCCAACAACGGGCGCACCGGCTAAGAATCCTGCAACTTCTCCTTGCTCAGAAGGTTTAACACTCAATGTTGCAGCTGCATTTAGGCCCGGGGTAATCATACTGAAGGCAATGCCCATTCCTGCATAAGCTAAGAAAAATTCTGTTAATGAATCCACAACACTTATTGATATCAAAACCATTCCAAAAATTAAAAAACAGATTCTCAACAATGTTTGTGTCGAAATATTAATGACCTGTAAAACCACAGCTTGCATAAAAGTTGAAGTTAAAGCCATTGATAATAGTGCGATACTAGTGAATTTAATAACTTGATCAGGATCTGATATTCCTAACTGATCTTGTATAAAGAATGCAGAAATGATTTGTACTGATGTAAATACCATAAAGGCAACAGACCAGCCGATAAGAAATGGAAGGACCCTAGGATCATAGAATTTTAGTGATTGGCTTTGCTTCAATTCAGGATTATCCGGTACTGAATGAATAAGATATTTTTGAGCCAAGATTGCTCCAATTAAAGCGATAACAGCACCGCAATACATTGGGAACAAAGGATGGATGAAAGAAAGCGATCCTCCCATCACAGGCCCAATCATTGTCCCGATTCCTGAAGCCATCCCGATGAGAGCCATGCCTTTAGTTCGATTGCCTGAATCAGTACTATCAGACATGTAAGCAACTGCAGCAGGTTGAATGCCTCCAATTAAAATGCCGTAAATTATTCTGATGACCAGAAGCAGTATAAACAGCGTTAAGGGACTGAGTATGCCCCAAAGCCCAACTTGAATACCAAATGTAAATAGAAGAAATGCAAAACCATATGAGAGTAAACCAATTACAAATACCTTCTTTCTCCCAATTATTTGACTCTTTCTCCCCCAGTAATATGACGAAAAAACAAGGGCGACATTTGATATTGCAATCAAAACACCAAACTGATTGATGCTCAATCCAATCTCTCTTGATAGCGGAGCAAAAATAACATAGAGGAGGGAAAAGCCTGTGCCATATATGACAAGACCAGTAATTAATATGGCCTTATCAAGGCCAATCTTTTGATCATTATTCATTACTTATCTTTTCGGGCATTCATCAGATCCAGTTGCTCCTGTGTGGCAGGTTTTTGGTAACGCTCTTTCCATTCCGAATGAGGCATGCCATAAACAATCTCTTTTGCATCACCGCTATCAATCTCTACTCCCATTTTTTCGGATTCTTCTTGGTACCAGCGACTTAAGCAGTTTCTGCAAAATCCGGCGAGTATCATCATATCGATATTCTGCACATCAGATTCTTTTTGAAGGTGATTAATAAGTCTTTGAAAGACGGCAGATTGGATCTCTGTTTTCTTGTTCATAATTAGTGTGATATCTAAACATATTATTATTAGAATAGTAATATAATCTTCTTTGAATTTATCTGTGTATATGAGTACCTCAAACAAACCGCTTTCAGGAATTAAAGTCATCGAAATGACCCATATGGTTATGGGACCTGCTGTTGGAGCAATACTAGGTGATTTGGGCGCAGAAGTTATTAAGATTGAACCAATTTCTGGAGATAAGACAAGGGCGCTCAAGAAATCTGGTTCAGGCTATTTTCTCACTTATAACAGGAACAAAAGAAGCCTGGCCATGGATGTCAAGAAAGAAGAGGGTAAAAAAATAATTCAAGCCCTGATACGAAAATCAGATGTGTTCATTGAAAATTTTAGACCAGGAGCGATGGATAAGCTTGGATTTAGTTATGAGAGTTTTTCAAAGCTAAATCCAGAAATAATCTATTGCTCTGCAAAGGGTTTCTTGAGTGGACCTTATGAAAATAGGACAGCATTGGATGAAGTGGCACAGATGATGGGAGGACTTGCTTATATGACCGGACCACCGGGAAGGCCTCTTAGAGCTGGCTCGTCGGTGATTGATATTATGGGCGGTATGTTTGGCGCCATTGCTATACTGGCTGCATTGCAAGAAAGGCAATCCACTAAAAAAGGCCAAAAAGTTACAAGCGCATTGTATGAGAATGTTGTCTACCTTATGGGTCAGCATATGGCGCAGACAGCCACAACGGGTTCGGCTCCGCCACCGATGTCTGTAAGAGTGGCTGCATGGGCTGTCTATGATATCTTTGAAACAAAAGATGAAGAACAAGTTTTCATTGGCGTTGTGAGCGACACACAGTGGAAATTATTTTGCGAGTCATTTGGTTTGGATGATTATATAAATGACAAATCTTTAGACCTGAACAAGAGTAGGGTAGATCAAAGAGATGTGATTATTCCTCGACTTCAGAAGTTATTTAAGACTTTTACAAAAAGTGATTTGATGAAGAAACTAGACAAAACTGGTCTTCCATTTGCACCGATTAGTAAACCCGAGGATTTATTTGATGATCCGCATCTAAATGAATCTGGTGGACTGCTGGATATTAAAATCCCCAGTGGAGGAAAGACCAAGCTTCCGGCAATGCCAATTAATATGGATGATCGAAGGTTTGATGTGCATACGCCAGTACCAAGTGTTGGAGAGCACACGCATAAAATACTCGAAGAAATTGGGTTGAACGAAAAAGAGATCAAAGACTTATTCGATCAAGAGGTGGTTTCTAACGGGTAAGTTTAATTTCCCTCAATGTATTTTTGATATGGCTTAACCCCCATAAATCCTGCAAAAATACCTATTATTCCAACAACCAAAGAAACTATAGCCATTGAATATGCGATCAAGGATTCATCCTTAAATACATAATCAGTAAGAAGGGCAACACTCGTAGGCCCTAAAGTATATCCAGTCATGCTTATAACAAAAAAGTAGATTGCAGTTACTTGTCCTCTCAATTGGTTAGGTGTGATATTGAGAATCGCCAAAGGCGCTAGTGCTGTTTGGCCTGCCGCCATGATTGCTTGGGGCACAAACATAAGTGTCGCCAATTGATAGGTTGGCATGAGCGGGACCAGAGCCGCAGCAATTGTAAGAATGATCATTGTGAAAGCAAAAAGTTTTATGTGTGCACTTCCACCATATTTTTTAAACACATGATCTCCCAACCAACCTGTTCCGATTGCTCCCACTGGACCCGAGATCAAGAAAGCAATACCAAGCCACATTGTGATAGTACCAAAGTCAATTCCATATGTTCTGTCATACATGGTCGGCATCCACGACAGAAATGCATATCCAATTAAAACCGAACAAGCCATCGAAAGGAAAAGCCATCCGTAGGCACTTTTTCTTTCCCAGATGAAATTAATTGTCTCTTTGATCGAGACTTCATCTGTTACATTGCCTTCATCGCTCTTTAATTCAATTTTCTCGCTTCTCTCAGGTTCTTTTACTGTCATCATCAACGCAGCAACTACAAGACCCGGGAGCCCAACCATTATGAATAATGCTTGCCATGGATAAATTTCCCCAATGATTGGAAGAGAAATATTATCTCTCGTTGCGACATAGGCCATGATCTGCCCGCCAATGATGTATGCAATGCCTGCCCCAACAGAAACGCCAATATTAAAGAGACCTAAAGCCTTCCCCCTTTTTTCTTTTGGAAAATAGTCTCCAATCATAGATAAACTGCTGGGACTCAATGTAGCTTCACCCACGCCCACACCCACTCTTGCTAGAAACAATTGCATGTAGTTTTTAGCTAAACCACATGCAGCAGTCATCAAGCACCAGAATGAAATTCCTACAGCAATTATGGTTCTTCGACTTTTCTTGTCAGCCAGCCTACCAATTGGAATTCCCATAGTCGTATAAAAGAGCGCAAATGCTAAACCCAGCAAGAGGCTGACCTGAGTATCGGTCAACAGCAAGTCTCTTTTTACGAGTGGGACCACCAAAGACAGTAATTGTCGGTCCAAAAAAGAGACAACATAGGCAATGGTCAAAATGGTCACTGCATACCATGCTGATTTACTTGATGGATAGTTATGATCCATTACAGACCTCTGATTCATGAATTTACTTCACAGGGGCTGGTGATTGCTGTCTAGCATAGTACTCAAGACTAGAAATACTTGGACCATAGTCTTCGGTTGGTGCCGACAGCATGCCTGGATATCTCTCTTCAGAGAACTCACGAACATGTTCTGGAATGATATCAATGTTATCTGACTTAAGCATTGTGCTCATATATAAACAATGTCCAGGAGTATCACCCATAAGCATCCATGGAAGCCATGGCGTGATTCTATTCCAAGTTCCTGTGTAATTCACAGAGGTCAATTCAGGATTTTCTAGATCTTTCGCAGATACAAAATAGCGCATCATTTCAGAGACGCGTGCCATTTTTCCTGATGATTCTCTGACCCACTTATCAGGCTGTAATGGATTTGGATAATATAAATGCATGTCCGTACTGAGAGTAATGACATCACCTGATCTTTTCCAAGGAAATATAAGAGGAATCTTTCTAGGCTCTGCTTTTTCACCAGTTTTAAAATCCTCAGGTGCAAGAATAAGCCATTCAGAAATCGTATAATTAAATGGATCATTCGCAACATGAATAACATCAACCACTTCTTCTGTATAAGGATTAGTCCACTCATCAATCATTTGACCAGATCTTGGATCCGTATAGAAAATAACTTCTTTATTTAGTCTTCGAATGCTTCCATCTTCAGCAGCAGGCATTAATCTTGTACATAAGAAAGTTTCAAAACCACATAATTCTTTAACTGCTTGACCCGGTCTCACTCCTAGGATGGTTCCAGTCGTATAGCATATTGATTCTTTTTCAGAATTTAGATCAGCTTGTATTCTTGCCCAGGCATCTCGATTCCATATATTAGATTTAAAGTTAATTTCAGTTTCGAATTTCATTTCTTGTTACTCCCCTATGTTTGGTTTACTTTCTCTCATTAAATAATTTACTATTAATTTTCTCGTTTCTGAATCTTTAATGCCCTGAACCCTCATCCTATTATCAGGTATATAATTTGATGGATCTGATATGAATGCATCAAGCGTTTCAGGAGTCCAAATTAAACCATTGTCTTTCATATTGATCAATGCATCTGAATAAGTATAGTTATTTTCTACTCCAGCGGGCCTTCCAAAAATTCCATAGAGAGTCGGAGCCATACGATCTCTATCATCACTCTTTACTGCATGGCAAAAACGACATTTCCCTCCTTCCCAGGATTCAAAAGCATCGATTTCTTTTTGTATCTCTTCTGGAGATGAAGGTAAGAACTCATTCATGGCATAAAAATCAATCGAATCAATATCCTCAGTAAGTTGACTTAATTCATTAGGATTTGTATTTGTTTTTGTGTTGTATGGAAAGGCTCCAAAGATAAGAAATGGGAGATAAAAAGCGATACCAATTAGCATTGCCATAAACAACCAATGTAAGCCTCTAGTATTATTTAGGTGCTTCCTCATATTAAGCAAAAATATTCACACTAAAGACACGATATCTAAGCATGTGATATAGCCTTAACATTATGATTATCAGGATTAGCATGATATAAAAAAATCCAAATGCGCTATGCAAATAACCCGAAGTAGTCCAAAGTCCATGATCAATTGTGTCTATGTCCTTCATGAATCTCAAGACACCATCTGACCACGCCATCAAAAAACCGCTTATACCTTGAGCAACAAAGGAGCAGTAAAGGCTAAATTGCAAGAAGTGGATAAATATATACTCTTGTTCAGGTAGTAAGCGCTGATTCTTTTGTGGCGGAAAATGGACCCATAGATACACCCTAAACATACTCACTGCCATTAAAAATGTGCCAGCAACCAGATGAAAATTTCTCATTATTTCCCTTTCTTCAGTGCCAATGGTAATTCTTGGTGCTTGAAGCATATTTATAAAGATTATAATGAATAATAAGAACCCCAACCAACTTAGGATTATTCCAGCTTTTTTTGCGACTTGATTTTCCATGCTAGATTTTCCTATAAAACTCCATTAGATGCAGAGCAATGTTTTCAGCATCTAAGTCTGGCTCAAGGTTCTTGCCTTGGATTATCTGAATAGTTGCTTCAGGCCTACAGTCTATTACTTTATCTAAGAAAGGGAACATTACATCGTCTTCAGAACACATGACCAAACTTGGTTTATTTGTTTTTTTAAAAGCATTAATCTCTGAAAAATCCCAGATTGCATGATGCATTTGCTTGGCAGAGGTTTCTGCACGTATCGCATCAATTGTTTCACGTTGTCTCAGATCTAGATTATCACCTGCGCCTAAAATTATTCCTGCTAAATTCCATGCATTAATGAGATGCCCTCCGTCTTCCTTAGGTGACCAATCTAAACCTGTTTGTTTTTTCATAATTTCTTTTTCTTCTGATGTTGCTAGAAAAACACCAATCAGTGTAAGTGAAGCAACCAGATCATTGCGTTGATTTTCAACACTCAATGCTATTGAGGCGCCAGAATGGTGACCTATTAAGTGAAATTTTCTTATTTCTAGATTCCCTAAGACCTCTAAAACATACTTTCCATAATCTTCAATGCTTGGATTTCCGGAAATATCATCACTCATTCCAAATCCTGGAGTATCAATTGCAATGCATGGATTTTCGGGTAATTTTGATATGAGCTCTTCGTACATCAATGAAGAGCTTGGTGTTTGATGAAGAAAAACCATTGGAATTCCATTACCACTCTTATATCTATAATGGCATTGACCCATTGAAGTCTCTGTATATGCTTTTCTAATCATTCAGAAAGGTTTCTCTTCTCAGACATCCCATTGGATGATTTTATAGAAATAATAATTGATGCAATAAATAGAAATCCATTGATGCTCGCTATCAAAAGGAATGGACCATTTGGAGATAAATCAAATAAACGACCTCCAACAGATGTTGCTACCAAGATGCCAATTGCTCCAAAGAATGAGCTGAAGCCAATCACAGTTCCTCGTTGTCTAAGCGGAGCTTCTTGACCGATTAGACTTGCCGTTGCTATTACAGTCCCGATGGCGCTACAAGAGATTAAAATGAATATTGGAAGATTTGCATAATTCAATGGAGAGTCTACAAAGAAAACTAAACCATATGCAACAAGACCCATACCCATGGCTATGACCATAGCAATGACTCTATCAATGCGATCGATTATCACACCAAACAAATAAGCCCAAAACATACTAATCAGATTTGTTGCCACAATTACAGGAACAACTTTACCTATAGACTCGGATGGAGTGAGACCCATTGCGTATCCACTGGTAATAGCCCATTGAGATATAAATAGACCATTAATTGATACATCAGCTCGAGCAAGAAATGTTGCAGCATATGCTAAGGCTATCTTAGGGTTTACTATGGACTTAAGACCCACTGAAATTAACTCCTTAGTTCCAGGTTTCGATTCTCTATTCTCTTCAGCATCTTCTGGAACGCCACCTTTCAGACCTTTGTAAAAGATAAAAGCTGATATTAATCCTATGATCGCAGCAACTAACATGGTAATTTTAGCTGCATCAATTGCGGCATAACCATTGCTCTCTAAAATTGAAGGAAGTCTTCCGAGTACAATCGCAAAGCCTAAGACGCCAAAGGCATTCAGAATAGAATGAACACTCACAAACTTACCTCTAGATTGTTCTGCAGGGTAATCGCCAACCACAATTGCAAGAACACACGATAGGCATGCGGCTCCAATTGCAAATATTGATCTAAAGATAAATAGTTCAGTCAGGTTTGTTGCATATGGATAAATCGCAAGGCCCACAGAGATCAATAGGGTGCCAATCACAAAGACAGGCTTTCTCCCTATTCGATCACATAAGATACCAAAGGGACCTATTAAGAGGATGGCTATGATTTCTTGAAGAAATGCCAGATTACCAGTAACTGTTCCTTGACCATTCATCGGTATATCAAGAACTACAGTCAAAATATAGCCTTGTACAAAATTCATTCCTGCCAAAATACCTATGCAAATAAAGCATGCATAGAAGTAAGTTAAAGCGTTTGTTTTGCTTATCCCTTTGGCGAGAAAGATTGGACCTATTTTCTCTGTCATTTGATTTCTATGATTCTAAACATCAAAAAATTTTACAAAATAATCCTTTATAAAGAGTAACTAAATGTAACCTTAGCTAAAGAATGGTTTTAAGATTCTCAGACCAGTTTCTGATTTCATCATCCAGCTGCAGCTTAGAAAAATTATTCTTTTTATGTGGCAATTGTGACAGTGGATGATTTTCCCTGTAACAAACGGTTGTTTTGACATCAATTTCAATGTTGACAGAAGCATTTAGCGAACCGATCATTGCAGATATCCAGTTCGATTCAGATCGGATCAATTCTGTCACCTCATCTTGAAGCTGTGTTTCATCCAGTTGAGGTTTTAGATCCATTATTCCATCAATAACTGTGTTATACCAAGGCCAAAAAAGTTTTGAGTCTCTGACCATATACCAGTATTGATTTAAATGTCCTCCATGCCATTCTTTCTTAATATCAGGCAATCCTTTTTCTATGTATTCTTCAATGAACATTCTATCCACAAACCATGGTTCGATAAGAATAAGATGATTTATACGAGCATTTTTTTCATTGATAAGCTGAGAAAGGCTTCCGGGATGATTGATGATTGCAAGAGTAAAATATTTTATGCGTTGATCATCGATTACATCTGAGACAGCTTGATTGAAACAATCCAGGATAGGTTCTTTTATATCTTTTACCGATTCGCCGTGTCCTGGAAGATCAATCACTATCAATTTTTGTTCTTTTGAAAGTCCATTTGATAAATATTTTATGGTTTTTGAAGACCCACCAATTGGTGGAATAATTACCAATGGATTCTCATCTGTTTGATCAAAATTTTTCTGTATACAGATATCACCAACAGAAGTTTCAATAACTGATCTAGTCAAGCCATTATTTTTCATTGCACACTCAGGGAAAACAATTGATTTGTTTTTTGAATGCTTAAGAAGATGTGCTCTTGATTTTTCTAGGGCTTGATCTTGGTCTTTGGATGATTCAATTACAGTAGATCTTGACGGAGTCAAATCTTCTAGGCATTTACACAAAGGATCCCATTCTCCAGCAGTAATCAAGGCCGGAACCTTTAATTCAGGCACAAAATTTTCAAGACGATATTCAAATGCGGCTCCATACGCAGATCTATAATTATCTCCAGCTCGCATTACATCAACCGCATTCTCATGCAGTATCAATGGGTCAGAAATACTGAATTTCATTCTGGCAACCTTTGTCCTTTCATGCCATGGAAAGAAAACCAATTGTTCTCTCATTCTTGACCATAACCAACTTAAATGACCGCCATCCCATCTAGGTTCGAATGGAGGTAAGTATTCTGCCCTTATTTTTTCAAGTTCATCATCAGTCAGAACTAAAACTCCATTGCATGATACGGCTTCAATCCTATTTGAAAATTTGTGTGCCAGAGCAATTGATATGATTGCGCCGGTATGAAAACCATAGAGACCAAATCGATCAATGCCCAATGCATCAGCTAACTCAATCGTTGCTTCAGCTATCTCCTCTATGGTGACTTTTTCACTTTCTAATGGATCCGAAGATCCAAAACCAGGCGTATCAGGAGCAATCATGCAAAAGTCATTTGACCACAACTTCATCAAAGGTTTGTATTCATCAGCGGATTTCGGTGATTGATGCAACAAAAATATAACCGGACCAGATCCTGAAGTTAAATATCGAACCTGTCTCTCACCAAATTTTCCTCCAATGGTCTGAAATTTTGTTTTGATTTTGTTGTTCATCTGCTCAGGTAATCTTCAGTATTTTCTATTTAGGAAGTTATAATATGGCTTCAATTTTAACAAAATATTATTTTCATTATGACTAAAAGGTTAAGTAAAAAAGTAGCATTAGTGACTGGAGGAGCTTCTGGCTTCGGAAAAGCTACAGCAGAGTTATTTAAGAGAGAAGGGGCTGAGGTTTATATTTCAGATATCAATGTGCAAAATGGCAAAAAAGCCTCTAAAGAGTTAGGCGTAAATTTCATTTCCCATGACGTAACAAAGACAGAAGACTGGATAACTATCATTGATGAAATAAAAGCTAAATCTTCGGGATTAAATGTGCTTGTTAATAATGCTGGCATTGGTTTTATGGCTGATGTAGAAGCAACCACAGAGGAAGAATGGGAGTTGGTTCACAAAGTTGATCTCGATTCAGTATTTCTTGGATGCAAATATGCCATTCCACTCATGAGAGAGTCTGGTAATGGTTCAATCATCAATATTTCATCTATTTCTGGGATTGTTGCTGGACATAATTTTGCAGCCTACAACAGTGCAAAAGCTGCAGTGAGACACTTAACCAAGTCCGTGGCGCTTCATTGTGCGAGAAGCACTGATCTAGTCAGGTGTAATAGCGTGCATCCAGTTTTTGCTCAAACTGAGATGATGAAATCATTTTTTGAAAATCCAAATGAGGAGCTTGTATCTAAAATAGAAAGACAAATTCCTGTCAGAAAATTAGTGACTGTTGAAGATGTAGCAAACTCAATCTTATTTCTTGCAAGTGATGAATCAAAAATGATCACCGGATCAGAGCTGGTGATTGATGGCGGCTTATCAGCCCAATAATTACTTTGAGCTTACCAGAGGTACCGAGTCTAAAACCCAGCTTTTTTCTTTTCTCCTAGCAGGAGATGGAATTGCGTAAGCAGTTTGATGTTGGGTATCTTTCATTTTTTTCACATCAATTTTAAAGCCTTTTTTAGTGAATTCTTCCAAAGAGCTTCTGTATTCACCAATGATCAAATCTGCGGGCACAAAGATTTCCTTTGTGAGTGTGGGCGGTGTTATGGAGGGTTTTAATTCATTTAAGAGGGCAATGTCTTGATTAGCAACTGCCATATTTCTTTCCATGATCATGTCATCCATATTTTCTTCAAGTAGCCAGTTCCGCATACTTATGAAGAAGATTCTTGTTTTAAACTCATTGACTGGTTGTTCGAAGAAATACTGATGAAACCAATTTGTTTCTTTTTTTGTATGAATCAGTGTGATTAGTGTATTGGGTCCTCTGTAGCCTCCCCAGACCGTCAATTCTCCTTCACTTTTTCTAGCAGTTTTACCATATGTTTCTTCATCTAGTGGTGGGGCAGCATCAAACAGCTGCTCAAAATCTGCACCTCTATCTACTTTTGTAATTTTTGTTGGATTAACTTTGTAATCATTTTTGGCACCCGAGAAACCGTGAGTAGGATGAACGAATTCGTTGTGTGCGGGATCTAAACCATTTTCAATTGATCGTTCATAATTATATTCAACATCAATAATTTTTGGATCGTTTGACCGCCAACCTTCTGCTTCAAACTCCTCAATTTCATACAACTCAGGCCTTTCTTTCTCAGGCTGATCTCCTAGAAAAGCAAAAACAATGCCGTATTTTTCTTGAACTGGATAACTATCTACTTTTGCTCTTTTTGGTACTTTGCTTCCTGGACCAAGCGAAGGTATTTTTTGACATTTTCCTGACCCATCGAATCTCCAACCATGATATGGGCACGCTATGGTTCCGTCGTCATGACAAATGCCATGAGCCAATGAACCTCCTCTATGTACACAAACATTACTTAGGCAATGCGCAATCCCTTTGTGATCTCTGAATGCAACAAAGTCTAAACCAAGTATGGTTGCTCTTTTGGGTCCTTCATTGATTTCATCGCTGAGACAGACCGGATACCAAAAATTAATATACATATTCTTTTCCTTTAGAAAGATTATATGTATTTACATTCTTGCCAAGAAAATTACTTTGTAACGAAGTGTAACTGTATCGGACTATTTATTTCAATTTTGATCAGATTTCAACAGTGCTCGGGTCATAGTAAAACAACCCCAGCTCTTCTTCGTTCTTGTGATCCTCTTTAGAGTAATCATCTGGCGTCTTTCCAGTAAAGCGCATACCTGCTTTTTTTGAATTTTCAGTGACAAAGTGAGCTCTTTCTATTCTGGCTTTTTGGTAACGATCAACTATCTCATTTTGACTCCCTGAATCCGCAATTATTCTTGATATAACTACACCATCCTCGATAGCCATACTGGCACCTTGTCCCATGAATGGTTCAAGGGGATGTGCGGCGTCTCCTAGGAGAGTTGAAAACTCTGATGACCAATTATCCGCTGGAGCTCTGGCAAAAATACCCCATTTAAATAACTCATCCCTAGGAGTGGCAGCAATAATATTTTTTACCTGATTGTTATAGTCAGAAAAAATATCAGTCACGACTTCAATATCAGATGGGATTGCCCATCCTTCCTCAGCCCATTCATCGGTTACGAGAAATGCTGCGTAATTATAAAGTTCACCATTTCTGACGAGATATCTTGCAAATACTCTTCCTGGTGCAATAAATGCAGAAGAACCGCATTCGTCAAAATCTTCTTCTGAAAGCTGTCCCGTAGGAACAAGCCCACGCCAAGCAACGTATCCAGCAAATTCCGGATCATCGTCTCCGATGATAATACTTCTAACTGTTGACCGGTTTCCATCTGCTCCGATGACAAAATCGAATTCATATTTATCCTTGTCATTAAATGTGAGCTCAACAAGCCCATTTTTTTCAACAAGCCCCGTAAGTTTGTGATTTACATACACTTGACTGTTTGGATAAGCATTCATGGCGTCAATAAATAAATTGTGTACATCGGCACGATGAGCCTGAAACTGATATGCGCCATATTTTTGCATCATCTTCTCGCCCCTTTCCAATGGCACTATTACCTCGCCAGTTTCATAATGTCTGACACCTTGGTTGGTATGAGCCATTCCAACAGACTTGATGCCTTCACCAAGATTCAAGTAATTTAAACCTTTTGTGGCATTGGGAGTAATTGTCAAACCTGCGCCAACTTCAGATAATTCGGGTGCTTGCTCAAATACACTTACTTTGAAGCCACTTTGAGAGAGGCCTAGTGCAGCACTCATGCCTCCAATTCCAGCTCCGATGATTGCGATATTTAACTTGGACATCTTATAAAATTCCTTCTTTCTAGAGATTGATCTTACTATTGATGCTAAAAAGATAACAACTGTCTGTAAAATGATCTCCACAATTAAATCATTGTTTTTAGAATTGATTGCTTCATAATTACAAAAAAAATTCACATAGCACAACAAATAGGGGAGTTTCACAGTGGCCAATGTGATGTTTATATTTCCTGGTCAAGGATCACAATATAAAGGCATGGGCAAAGATCTGGTTGAGAAATCAAGGAGTGCTCAAGATGTATATGATAAAGCCTCTTCGGTTTTGGGATACGACATCTCTGAATTGTCATTCACCGATAAGCATAATGAAATAAATCTCACAAAGTTCACTCAACCTGTCTTGATGACACATCAGATTGCTTGTTATGAATATTTCTCAGAATTATGTGATAACGATCCTAACCCAATGCTACTGGCCGGCCATAGCCTTGGTGAATATACTGCCCTTGTTATTTCTGGAAGCGTCAGTTTTGAAGAAGGTCTAGAATTGGTAAGCGAAAGAGGAAAGCTAATGGGTAAGCACGGTTCTGGATCGATGTTAGCCATACCTTTTAACAAAGATGAAACAGAGGATATCATTAGCAAATCTAATTGCGAGGTAGCCACAGTCAATCAAATGAAACAAACAGTGGTTGGAGGAAGCGATGAGGATATTGCGGAGCTAGAAAACAGGCTGACTAACGATTATCCTAGGAAAAAGTCAATCAAGCTGAAAACAGAGGGCGCATTTCACACGAGCTTAATGATTAAGGCAGCTGAGGAGTTTAAACAGTGTCTAGGTCAAACTGAATTTAAACAAATGAAAGCACCTGTGTTATCTAATTTTTCATCGGAAATACATAAAATTGATGGAAGTAAAAGTTCAGAACTACTTTATAATCAGCTATTTAAACCAGTGAATTGGTTGGGATGCATGGATACTGCCTCAAAAATGGAAGTTGAGATAATCATTGAATTTGGAGGAGGAATAGGTGAAGGAACTCCACCCAATGAAAAAAGACCTAATTTAGAAGGAATAACAAAAAAGAACTTTAGGAATTTAAAAAGTGAAGTCATTTATGTACCAGCAATTAATACATCTACAATAGAGGAAGCATCGAAATTAAATTATCAATGAAACAATCTATAAAAATATTCATATTCACCTTGGCTCTTTGTCCAATGATTTTGAATGCCGCAATTCTGATAGATGGAAAATTAGACGAAGAAGAGTGGAAAGATGCACAAAACATTGATGAATTCGTTGTCATTGTCCCATTCAGTTTAGAGTCCCCTGATCTAGATACTAGAGTATTGATTCACTCCGATGAGAAAGGCATTTACTTTGGTTTCATTAACTCGCAAACCCCTGAAACAAGAGATCGAAGAAGGCATGCTAGAGATGGTCTTAGGCAGACCCATGACAGAAATTTTGTCGTTGTTGATCTGGATAATACCGGAAATACTGGATACATGTTAGGCGTTGCCCTTGGCGGATCTGTTCTCGATTACACCATTACTAATGAGAAGCAACTCGATGGAGATTGGGATGGCGAGTGGTTTGCTGCAACCTTTGAAAATGAAGAAAACTGGTATTCAGAATTCTTTATTCCTTGGAATATGGCGCCGATGAATAAACAAGATGGCGACTCACGAACCATTGGAGTAAGTGTGGCAAGAATGATTCAGCACCTAGGAATAACAATTGGATTTCCTGGAATTTCTTATCAGAGATCTAAGTTTCTCTCGGTTCTTAATAAAGTTGAAGTCGTTCAAGCCAATCCTAAAAACCTTGATTTCTTTCCATACACCGTTGCGAACAATGATTTTATTAATGATGAGTCATCATTTGATGCAGGCACTGAGGTCATATATAACACAGGAGCAGGAGGTGAATTAGTCGCAACGATTAATCCAGATTTTGGTCAAGTTGAGAGCGATAATGTAGTCATTAATTATTCACCAAGAGAGACTTTTTATTCTGACAAGCGGCCATTTTTTACTCAAAGTCAGTCGATATTCAATATCGAACTTGATTGGTATCCAGGCTTTGAGCTGTATTCCATTCTTCACACAAGAAGAATAGGAGCAAGGCCAATGTATGATTGCAGCGAATATTCCGAATCAGAGGGCGGAAGCGATGATTTAGAAGCCCAATGCAATGCCAGCAAGGTAAACACAAACGATATTGACATGGCTTTTAAATTTACACAAAGGGGTGAGTCGACTGATTTTGGAGCATTTGCAACGTTTGAAAAAGATGAGGATTTTAGTGAAGGCAGTAATTTTTATGCTTTTAGGACGATTCATAATGTCGGAAAACACAGAATCGGACACATGGCAACCCATGCAGATAAGACATTCATTGATAGGCAAGCAACTGTTAATACAATCGATTATCAGTATATTTCTGACAGCGGACTGAAAATAGAACATATCAATATGTTTTCGAACATTTCAGACGAAGACAGTGGCTTTGGGTCAAGGACAATGGCCATGCACAGGCCAAATAAAGAATGGAGATATGGGGCAGAGATTTACTATTTCAGTGACGATCTAAATATCAATGACATGGGATATTTGTGGAGAAATGATCTGATGGCTTATGGTGCAACACTGGGCTATACAAGAACAGATTTTGAAGATCAGTCGATTTCAAAAAGCAGAAGTTACAATATTGACTACTGGGATCAGAACAATGCTGAACATGAAAATTTAGAGCAATTTTATAGCTTTAGTTTTTCACAAAGTTTCAAAAGCACATCAAACATCTTCATTCAGTCAAATATCAGCTCAAAAGGAAAGGACGATGAAATCATGCAAGGCAGCCAGATCTCACCTTTCTTAAGAACTGGAAACGGAGGGAATATAGACTTTGATTACAGGAGCCCTCAATACGGACCTTGGAAATACTCATTTGGGATTGGTGTTGAAAGGAAAAATTATTATGCTTTCACGGACAGAAGGCGAAGTGCTTCTATGGGCATTGGGTATACGCCGAGCGATAACATTAGAACCTGGCTAAGAATGAATCATAGGAATCGATCAAACTGGACGATCAGAACCGGTGAGGACCTGTACGGGACTTTTTCACAAAAAAGACTTGGTTTAAATACAGGCGTTACTTGGTATCGCACCGAGAAAGAAGAATTCACCATTAAAATTGAATTGGTTTCATTTAGAAACCAAGGCGGACAATCTTGGCAGATAGATGACAATGGTTATTTCAAAAAATCAGACTTACCCGCAGACAGCATCAATCTCGGAAGCTTGGCATTCCAGGTGAGATATAAGTATGAAATTGCACCTCTATCTAATATTTACTTTGTTTATACAAGAGGTGGAAGTGTTTTCTTTGGCGACGAAGCCACAAACTCAACCATATTCTCTGATACTTGGGATGAGCCACAAGGCAATAGGTTTGCTGCCAAAATAAGGTACAGATTCTAGTTACTTTTGCTCTATTTCAATCAGCGTCCCGCAGAAATCTTTTGGATGAAGAAATAAGACAGGCTTATCGTGAGCTCCAATTGATGGCTCACCGCTTCCCAAAATTGTCGCACCATCCGCAATTAATTTATCCCTTGATGCATAGATATCGTCAACTTCATAGCAGATGTGATGCATGCCTCCCTTAGGGTTCTTTAGCAGATAGTTTTGAATCGGCGAGTCATCCCCAAGAGGCTCCAATAACTCAATCTTCGTGTTAGGTAATTCAATAAAAACAGTTGTGACCCCATGTTCTGGCATTGGCACTGGCTCAGAGACATTGGCACCGAGGGTGTCCTTATAGATTTTACTTGCCGACTCTAAATCTGGAACCGCGATGGCTATGTGATTAAGTTTTCCTATCATGATGATTTTTTAAAATTAAAAATAGATTTTATCCAAAGAGAAAATTTTTTCAGCAGTTGTTTATCACTTTCGATGATATTTCTTTCAATCTCATCCAAGATTTCATCCTTTGAGTCTAGCAACGAGAGAATTTGATTCTTTTTCTTTCTTTTCACCCACTTCTCATCTTGAAATGATCTATTTTCATCGAATATTTTGAGTTCGTGTAAGTGGTCTTTGAGTTTCATAATTTCATTCCAGACCTCATCAATGCCCTTGGATTCAAGAGCAGAAATAGACAACACGGGTACAGACCAATCTTGATGTCTTGCCTTTTGGAGCTTCAAAGCATTCTTATAATCCAAAACTGTACTTCTAGCAGTGGCTTCTAAGTTTCCATCTGCTTTATTAACTATCAGTATATCTGCAACTTCAATGATGCCTCTTTTTATTCCTTGCAATTCATCTCCTCCTCCTGGACTTAGGAGCACCAGATAAATATCTGTCATATCAAGGACATCTATTTCTGCCTGACCCACCCCAAGCGTTTCTATCAAGATCACTCTATATCCTGCTGCTTCCAATATTCGAATAGAATCTTTTGTTGCATGACCAACGCCACCAAGATTTCCACCTGACGGAGAAGGGCGAATAAATGTCTGATCACTTTTACTCAAGGAATCCATCCTTGTTTTATCTCCTAAAATAGATCCGCCAGTGATGGATGAGCTCGGGTCAACAGCAAGTATAGCCAAATGTTCATTTTGAGAGATGATTGTTTGACCGATGGTTTCGATGAATGTTGATTTTCCAACACCCGGAGGCCCAGATATCCCGATTCTGAGAGATATTTTTTTTGATTCTGGAAGCAAACCGAGTAGTTTATCAGCAAGTACTTGGTCCTCGGGTTTTGTGGACTCAACAAGTGTTATGGCTTTCGCTATCGCTTTTCTATCGCCCTTTTGTATTTGCGAAAGCAAATCAATGATTGAATCCATTTTTGCTTAGTCCTCAAACTCCAGAATTTTTTGGTCAACTGATAGATTATCGCCTTCTGAACCCAATATCGATTTAATTTTAAGATCTTTTGAAGCCCTGAGACTATTTTCCATTTTCATGGCTTCAACCACCGCAAGCTCTTCTCCTGCTTTTACTTCTTGTCCCTGATTCACGCAAACTTTTATCAATAGTCCCGGCATTGGAGAGAGTAAAAACTTAGACATATCTTGAGGAATCTTCTTCGGCATTAATTCATTAAGTGCCGCCAATCTCTGTTCGGATATCAATGCCAATGCAATCTTGCCTTTATGGATTAGTTCGTATCTAGGTATTTTTTTTCTGATCTGCATAATCATCTTCTCATCATTGACTGAACAGATGACCCTTGGATCATTTGATTGCATGTTCAGAGACAAATGATATTGGTTGTTGTTTATTTCAACTAAGAAAACATCCCCATCTTTTTTTATGGTGCTTTCGATGCTCTTATTTTCAAATTTAATAGCATAGTTATTTTTATTCTCATAAAAAGGATTCAGCTTTAATTGGTCTAACATGTAACAGGCACTCAATATCGATGCATAAAATTCATATTCTCTCTCATTGACAGGCTCTCCTTGGAAACCATCCGGGTATTCTTGCTCGATAAAATCTGTGGTCGTATAACCCGAACGAAATGTCTTATTTTGCATGATTGAGCTAAGAAAATTTAGATTATGAGACAAGCCATCGATGACATATTGGTCTATTGCATCAGTCATATTCTCAATCGCCGTGTCTCTGTTTTCACCATGAGTGATTAACTTTGCAATCATCGGATCATAGAACATCGATACTTCACTGCCTTCTCTGATTCCAGTATCGACTCTGACCGTATCACTATCTTCAGGAGTTAGATATTTTGATAATCTCCCAATGGATGGCATGAAGTCGCGATAAGGATCCTCGGCATAGACTCTCGATTCAATTGCCCAGCCATTAGTCTTTATATCACTCTGTTTGATTTTAAGTTTTTCACCAGAGGCTATCTTTATCATTTGTTCTACCAAATCAATTCCAGTAACCATCTCTGTTACTGGATGTTCAACTTGCAATCTTGTATTCATCTCTAAAAAATAAAAATTTTGGTCTTTATCCACAATGAACTCAACAGTTCCAGCAGACTCATAATTCACTGCTTTGGCAAGTGCGATGGCCTGACGGCCCATTTCTTGCCTTGTTTGATCATTGATAAATGGAGAAGGGGCTTCTTCAATAACTTTTTGATGCCTTCTTTGGATTGAGCATTCTCTTTCTCCTAAAAAGATGGCATCGCCTTTCTTATCTGCAAGAATTTGTATCTCGATGTGATGAGGTTCTGTTATGAATTTTTCAGCAAAGATTCTGTCGTCACCAAAGCTTGCTTGACTCTCATTTTTTGCCCTTGTAAAACCATCGACGCATTCATCGTCATTTCGAACAACTCTCATTCCTTTTCCGCCGCCACCGGCACTAGCCTTAAGCATCACTGGATAGCCAATCTCTTTTGCTATTTCAACAGCTTCTTTTTCATCTTTAATTGCCTTGGTATAACCAGGGATTACATTCACATTCGCTTCTTCAGCAATCTTTTTTGATTTAATTTTATCGCCCATACTCACAATTGCTTTGCGATTAGGACCAATGAAAGCAATTTCATTTTCTTCCAATGCTTTTGCAAACTGCTCATTTTCAGAAAGAAAGCCATAGCCTGGATGAACTGCATCTGCTTTGGTTTCCTTACAAGCAGCAATGATTTTTTCTATTACGAGATAGCTTTCTGAGGAGCTGGATCCACCTATGGAGATAGCCTCATCAGCGAGATCAGCATGCAAGGCGCTTTCATCTGCATCAGAATAAACTGCAACAGTTTTGATGCCCATAATTTTGCAAGTATTAATAACTCTACAAGCTATTTCTCCGCGATTTGCGATCAAGATTTTCTTAAACATACGTTTTCCTAGAGTGGGATATTGTCGTGCTTACGCCAAGGGTTTTCCTGTTGCTTATTCTTAAGCATTTCGAATGACTCGATTAATTTTTTCCTGGAATTATTTGGCATGATTACATCATCAATATATCCTCTGCCTGCAGCTATAAAGGGATTGGCAAACTTTTCAGTATATTCTTGCGTTCGTTTTTCAATTTTTTTCTCGTCCCCGATATCCTGCCTGAAAATAATTTCAACAGCGCCTTTGGCACCCATCACTGCTATTTCTGCAGAAGGCCATGCAAAATTGATATCGCCTCCGATGTGTTTTGAACTCATGACATCATAAGCTCCACCGTATGCTTTTCGGGTAATCAAAGTCACTTTTGGAACGGTTGCTTCAGCGTATGCGAAGAGCAATTTTGCTCCATGTTTAATGATCCCGCCATATTCCTGAGAAGTTCCTGGCATAAAGCCTGGAACATCAACCAATGTCAAGATTGGAATATTAAAGGCATCACAGAACCTGACAAAACGTGCAGCCTTGATTGAGGAGTTGATATCAAGACAACCTGCCAGCACCAAGGGCTGATTCGCAACCACTCCAATGCTTGACCCATTGAGTCGAATAAAACCAGTGACAATATTTTGTGCATACTTTGGTTGGAGTTCAAAGAAATCACCATCATCGGCCACCTTATGAATTACTTCCTTGATGTCATATGGTTTGGAAGGATCTTGAGGCACCAATGTATCAAGTGCAGATTCTTCTCGGTCTATCGAATCATTGCATTCAATAGTTTCTGGATATTCTTGATTGCTTTGCGGAAGATAGCTCATGAACTCTCTTGTTATAAGGAGTGCATCTCTATCATTCTCAAACGTTAAATCAGCAACTCCAGATTTTTCACTGTGAGTCGATGCTCCTCCGAGTTCCTCAGCAGTCACTTCCTCATGTGTGACTGTTTTGACAACGTCTGGCCCAGTAACAAACATGTATGAGCTGTCTTCAACCATGAATATGAAATCAGTCATTGAAGGCGAATAGACTGCGCCACCTGCACAAGGACCCATGACAAGTGAAATCTGTGGAATGACTCCAGATGAAAGTACATTTCTTTTGAAGACTTCTGCATAACCACCGAGTGAAACAACCCCTTCTTGAATCCTTGCTCCACCAGAGTCATTTAGTCCGATTAAGGGCGCACCATTTCTGACTGCATGATCCATGATCTTACAGATCTTCTCGGCATGAGTTTCGGAAAGCGAACCGCCAAAAACAGTAAAGTCTTGACTAAAAACATAAACCAGTTTGCCATTGATCTTTCCATACCCGGTCACAACTCCATCACCCGGGATCTTTTGTTTGTCCATGTCAAAGTCAACCGCCCTATGTTCAACAAACATATCGAGTTCTTGAAACGATCCTTCATCCAATAGAATTTCCAGTCTTTCTCTGGCGGTCAGCTTGCCTTTCGCATGCTGTTTCTTTATTCGTTCTTCTCCGCCACCTAATTTGGCAGCAGCTTTTTTTCTTTCCAGTTCTTTAATGTTTTCTTTCATAATCTTATTGAATCATATCAATTACTTCTAAAGCTGCTTTCGTGACGTTCGTTCCTGGACCAAAAACTGTTGCAACACCGCATTTCTTGAGTGTTTCTATGTCTTGTTCAGGAATAATTCCACCGCAAACAACAAGTATATTTTCTGAACCTTGTTCTGCAAGAGAATTCATGAGTATCGGAACCAATGTTTTGTGTCCGGCTGCTTGCGAGGAGACACCAATGATATGAACGTCATTTTCAATAGCATCCCTTGCAGCCTCTTCAGGAGTTTGAAACAGAGGACCTATATCGACATCAAAACCCATGTCTGCAAAAGCTGTCGCAATCACTTTGGCACCACGATCGTGCCCATCCTGACCCAATTTGACCACTAAGATTCTAGGTCTTCTGCCATGTGATTCTTCAAATTCTTTTACTTTGCCTTCAACTTTCATAAAATCTTCATCGCCCTCATACTCTTTTCGGTAAACTCCACTGATTGATTGAGAAACAGCCTTATGTCTTCCAAAAACATTTTCCATTGCCAATGAGATCTCACCAACAGTTGCCCGATGTTTTGCTGCCTCAATCGCCAATGCCATTAGGTTACCATCTTCAGCAGCACATTTTTCAAGTTCAGCCAGTGCATTTTGACATGCTTCCTCATTTCTCTCTTTTTTTATTGATTCTAATTTCTTAATCTGTTGATCTCTGACTCCTTCATTGTCAATTGACAGTATGTCGACTTCTTTTTGATCTTTGTTTTTATAAGCATTCACCCCAACAATAACGTCTTCTTTTTTATCCACTCTTGCTTGCCTGATGGCGGCTGATTCTTCTACCCTTAGTTTTGGCACTCCTGCTTGGATTGCCTTTGTCATGCCCCCAAGTTCTTCAACTTCTTGTATAAGCTTTCTTGTTTCGCGGATCATTGAATCAGTTAACGATTCAAGATAATAAGAGCCAGCTAGTGGATCGACAACTTTTGTCAATCCCGATTCTTCTCTGAGAATCAACTGCGTATTTCTTGCAATTTGAGCAGAAAAAGGTGTTGGCAGAGCCAATGCCTCATCAAAAGAATTTGTATGGAGCGACTGAGTGCCACCCAAAACTGCAGCCATGGCCTCAATGGTAGTTCTGACTATATTATTATATGGATCTTGACTGGTAAGACTTACCCCTGATGTTTGGCAATGAGTTCTTAGCATCAAAGATTTAGGATTTTTTGGAGAAAATTCTTCTTTGATCATCTCAGACCAGAGGAGTCTCGCCGCTCTCAGTTTTGCAATTTCCATGAAGAAGTTCATGCCTATTCCAAAGAAAAATGACAGTCTTGGAGCAAAATCATCAATATCCAGACCTTTTTTCATGGCAGATCTAACATACTCTAGACCATCTGCAAGGGTATAGGCGAGTTCCTGTGTGCATGTGGCTCCAGCCTCAAGCATATGATACCCAGAGATAGAGACGGTATTGAATTGAGGTAGATTGTGTGAGCAATACTCGATGATATCAGCAACTATTCTCATTGAATGTTTGGGAGGGTATATATATGTATTTCTGACCATGAATTCTTTGAGAATGTCATTCTGCAATGTCCCGTTTAGATTTGACTGATCAACGCCTTGTTCTTCAGCAGCGACAACAAACATTGCCATGATAGGGATTACTGCACCATTCATGGTCATCGAGACTGACATTTTCTCTAGAGGGATCTGATCGAATAGCATTTTCATGTCTTCAACGGTATCAATTGCTACACCAGCCTTACCAACGTCGCCAGCAACTCTAGGATGGTCTGAGTCATAACCTCGATGGGTGGCTAAATCAAACGCCACAGAAAGACCAGTCTGTCCGCCTGATATGTTTTCTCTATAAAATGCATTTGATTCTTCAGCAGTTGAAAAACCAGAATATTGTCTGACAGTCCAAGGTCTTTTGGTATACATCGTAGCTCTGGGACCCCTCAGGAATGGCTCAATTCCCGGCATGGTATCGAGATGCTCTAATTCCATTAGATCCTCAGAGGAATAGACTGGTTTGACCTCTATCCCTTCGAGTGTATGCCAATCAAGACTTTCAATTTCATCTGTTTTAAGTTCAGATTGGGCTCTTTTTTTCCATTTTTCTTTAAGTTCAGACATTGATAGATATCTACTAATTTAAAGTTAGGAAATCATTCTACAGGTCAGCCAGTTGATATTGAAAAGAAATTTCACGAAAATTCAAAGAGTTCAGGCACTTTCTTGGCATTACAAACGCATCATTCTATAATGATTCTAATTTCTAACATTAATAAGGATTTTGAAAATGAAGCTAGGTATTGGTCTTGGATATTCTCCAAGAAAACTGAAGATCCCCATGGAAGATATACTCTTTGCTGAAAAGATGGGTTTTGATTCGGTATGGGCTGCAGAGTCTTATGGCTCAGATGCAGTTTCTGTTGCATCTTATGTACTTGCACAAACCTCTAAGATTAAAGTTGGGACAGCAATTATGCAGATGCAAGCCAGAACACCGGCTATGACTGCGATGACGGCATTGTCGCTCAACGCGCTCTCCAATAATCGATTTTTACTTGGTTTGGGTCCATCAGGCCCTCAAGTTGTTGAAGGATGGTATGGGCAGGCATATGGACGACCTCTTACCAGAACAAAGGAATACATCACAATAATTCGAAAAATCATTGACAGAGAAGAGGCACTTGAGTTTGACGGTCATCATTATCAGATTCCTTTCAAAGGAGAGGGCTCATCGGGTTTAGGAAAACCCTTAAAGAGCATTCTTCATAGCACTGGAGATCTCAAAATCTATACTGCATCGATTACTCCAGCAGGATTAAGATGCGCTGGGGAGGTTTCGGATGGCGTTTTCCCCATTTGGATGAATCCGGAAAAATTTGACATCATCGGCGAGCATGTCGAAGAGGGGTTTGCAAAATCTTCAGAAGACAAATCCTTTGATAATTTCGATGTCGCACCCTTTGTGCCAGTTGCAATGGGGGATAACATCGATTTTTGTTATATGGCCATGAAACCAATGTTTGCATTATACATTGGTGGAATGGGAGCAAAATCTAAGAATTTTTATAATGACTATGCAAAACGCCTAGGTTACGAGGAAGCTGCAGAAAAAATTCAAGACCTATATTTAGAAGGCAAAAAAGATGAAGCAGCAATGGCTGTTCCCAATGAATTGGTGGATGAGTGCACACTCATTGGACCAAAAGAACGCATCATTGAGCAACTTTCTCATTGGAAAGAGCTAGATAAGACTGGAAAAATTGGGACTTTGGTCTTAGGAAATGTAGGCCAGAAAGCAATTGAAGTGATTGCGAACGAGGTATTATAGTTTTACATGAACTATTCCACTTATTTCAGGTTATTAATCATCGGTCCAATCGTACTTATTTTGGGTGGGTATCTAATGGATTTGTCCTATCCCTTTCCTGAATCAATCAATGGCTATTATGGGCAGCTTGCTTTGGATGGGTTCAGCGATTGGTTTTACATTCAGCTAGTACTGATACTGTTGGCATTTATCGCCGACGTATTGATGTATTTTTATGTCAAGAATTCAAGAGAGCTTTGGATACTCTCAACATCGGGTGTATTGATCACTGGCATGATGATGCCAGAAATTAATATTTCCTCTTCATTGAATCAGGAGATGTTACAGCTCGCAGCGATTATTTCAGGCGTGAAAATAGCTTCGGCTTATTTGTCTCCCCAGATCAGAGATCTATTTTGAATGAATGCAAAGGGGAGGCGATTGACCTCCCCAAAGCCTTCTTATCCCAATAATTTTTTCTTAGTCGTTAAACTTATTTTTTTGGGCTTACGATGTTCAGGGATAAGTCTTTCCATGCCAATGTAGAGCATGCCATTTGAGAGGGCAGCACCTTTGACTTCCACATCATCAGAAATTACAAATTTTCTGACGAAATTTCTAGAAGCCAAACCTTGATGAACTAGACCTTCTGATGCTTCGTTTGATCTGTTACCAGAAATAGTGAGAGTTTCTCCTTGGACTTCCAAATCAAGATCATCCTCTTCAAATCCTGCTATTGCTAATTCAATCGTATATTTTTCATCGCTGACCTTCCGGATATTGTATGGAGGGTAGTTAATGCTTTGTGATTTTGAATTTGCCATGATTGACAGCGCATCAAATGTTCTATCAAAACCAACAGCAAATGGAGAGATGTCTCTCCAGACTGTATCAAATAATGTATTTACCATAATGTTCTCCTTATTTAAGCAAGTTAATTATTTATGTGGACCCAATTTAGGCATCCACAAAGGAGATATATGGTTGATTAAATAATATTCAAGGCTTGAATTTCTTCAGAAATAGAATTTTCTCCAAAGCTTGAGTCCAAGAACTAAGGACAAAATCCAAAAAATGAACTCAACCCAATTCGGATTGCTGTTGTAGCCTAAAAATCCTTTCAAAAAAACACCAACCCGACCTTTGTCATGGAGTAGGTGAGTGTATTTTTCTTTTCCATTTAGATCATATGAGTACAAAAATGCACTATCATTTTCATCGAGAGTCGTTTTTGGTTGGAGTATATCCCACACTCGATTAATTTCTGATTTATCTTGCAGGCCGACCACCTCTAAACGATCACCTTTGACTAGGAATTCCTCCATTTCATGCGTTCCATAAGCGACCATTCCTGATGCAAAAAGCACTAATAAGAATGTTGTTGCTCTGAAAAATGATCTCAGATTTATTTTTCTGCCTTGAATGACAATAAAATAGCCAATCATGATTGCAATTAACATGCCTAGAATAAAGCCGACATAAGAGAAAGAGCCTGTCATTGAGAGACTGCCCATTAAAAAGATTGCTGTTTCAAAGCCTTCTCTGAGAATTGCAAAAAAGACCACAAGAAAGACTCCCCAACCTGAAGCTTGCATTGCATTTTTAGTTTCATTCTCAAGCCCTGTTCTGTCACTAACATGTTTAGATAACCAAAAAATCACATACCAAAGTAAACCCGCAGTGATATACATGAAAACACCTTCGAAGAGAGCAGTATAGGATTCATTTCCTATAGATTCTTTAATATTATTAAGTGCTAAAGCTACAAAAATACTGGCAATGATTGCAGCGCCAACACCTGCCCATAGCTGTCTGATTTCCTTTATTAAATTATTCTTTTCAAGAAGTGTGTATATGATTCCTACGATAAGGCAGGCCTCTAGGCTTTCTCTAAAAACAATTATAAATTCATTCATTCTGGTTCCTTGTAAAAAAGAAAAGCAAGCCAGGTAAAGGTTAAGGTATGAGTGTTACTCCAGCTTGCTCTTCTAAATTTAAATGATAATCATTTTCATTTAAATTAATTTTAATCAGATCTTAATTTTTATCAAATAATTTCGGACTAAAGATTTATTCAAATAACAATGGAGCCCATGGTAGTTAGAGGGAATGATTTTTTAGATCATTGAGCTCCACTGTTAAATCGTTACTCAGATAAAAGCGGGGGGGTGATTGCCGTTATCATTTGTAACCTATTAAATGTTTTAGAATCTTCTTCTAATAGAGAGACGAGCATTTATCCCTTCACCAACCGACGCTTGGTGCGTACTGTGTGAGTGAGGGAAATATAGGTCATCCCCTAGATTCTCTACATTTAATGTGACTGTAAGGTCTTCTGATACATCATAGTTTAGAGCAAAGTCTATTCTTGAGTAATCAGGAAGTATTAATCCTGGCTTATCATTACTGATGTTAGATTCACCTTGGCGAGTCATCCCCAGACCCCAGCTGAGTTGATCACTAACTTGATACATTGCCCATACTGAAAAAGTACTATTCGGGATCTCACGTGGTTCCCCACCAGATTTAGTCTTACCATCCATGTTGCTATAACCCAGCGCCATGAAGAGACTGTCATTAATTTGGCCTTTTAGTTGTAGCTCAAAGCCATCAACTTGAAGACCTATGATTTCGGCTCCCTCACCAGTATCATCGGGTGTAGCCAGAACCTGATCGCTTTCAAAGTAACTTGCAGTAAAGCTCAGCTCATCTGAGATATCATACTTCACGCCTACTTCTGTGCTTTCGTATACATCTGGATCCAATTTAGCACTGCTAGACGATAGCTTCTTGAATTGTTCACCTGACCTTGGAAGGAAGCTTTCGCTGTAGCTGACATAGAAAGATACATTATCCTGAGGCTTGTAAATAATTCCTGCACGTGGCGAGAACTCTTCATCTTTTCTTGATTCTGCGGATCCACCTTTTATGTCTGTGACAGTGATATCAAAACTATCAAATCGACCACCAAGGAGAAGTTTTAAGTTCTCTGATACATCAATCTGATCTTGTATAAACAATGACTTAACTTTGATGTCAGATTCTGTTTGACTCTTCAACTTGGTGACAAAGTCAACAGCAGTTGCAACACCAGCTGAATTGACTGAAATATCCAAAGGCCTTGCTATTTGAAAGGTTTCTTTATCATTGCCAGTGGTAGACCAGTATGTGTCATAGCGAAGATTTTTGTTATCGGTATCAATGATCTCTGCGCCAACCAAAAGAGTATGAGTGGTTGCACCTATTTCAATTTCACTGACGATATTACCTGAGACGATTAAATTATCTCTCTCAGTTGGATCATCGTATCCATCGAGCGTAACCAATGTGCCGTCGTATCCAGATGCATAAAGGTTTGTATATCTTTTTTCAAAATCACTGGACTGAATTGTGAGGTTTCCTTTCCTAGAATCAGAAAACTCATGACTTACATTCGCACGTAAAATATGAGCCTCAAGTGTAGTGAGATTTATATCCGAAGTACCAAAAGTTATTTTTTCTAAAGATTCGACAGGTCTGCCATTCTCAGTTGGAATTCCTCTATCAATGACTCTTTCATGGTCAGCGTACTCATATGAAAGATCAACAGTTGTTTGATCGCTCATCTCTATCCTCATCGTAGGATTGAACCCAGTTCGATCGCCATCATAGAGATCTCTGTGATTATCCAGTGAGTCAACATGAACATTAACTCTAAGGGCAGTATTATCCGCTGTTTGCCAGTTGTAGTCGGCTGCGACATCAAATGCACCAAAAGTATCTGCACCAAAATCAACTAATCCAAATTCTTCACCTATTACTGCTTTTTTGGTAACACGATTAATCATGCCGCCAGTTCCACCGCGTCCAAATAAAAGTGCGTTTGGACCCCTAAGAATTTCGACTTGCTCAAGGTTATATAAAGAACGATAGTATTGAACATCGTCTCTCACGCCATCAAGGTAAAAGTCAGCTGTCGAACGAACACCTCTAAATACTACTGAATCACGGTGTCCTTCGCCTTGAGAAGTATTTACACCTGGTGTGTATCTTACGATATCACCAAGTTCTCTAAAGCCTTGGTTTTTTATATCGTCGTCGGTGACAATTGATAGTGTTTGTGGAACATCCAAAATGCGAACAGGAGTCTTTAGTGCATTAACCTGGTCGGAATAGAGGACTTTACCTTTAACTACAATTTCCTCTACATCATCATCAGAATCCTGAGCTAATAAAGGCATAAAACTTGAAACACTGAATGCAAAAAGGACTGCATTCAAAAAGTATCTGTTTATCTTCATAATATTTTCCAAATCTATTATTATTAATGATAACGATTATCATTATCAATAACAATGCAAGTATTTTTTTTAAAAATCATAGATGCTTAAAAAACCTCGAATGGAATCAATCTAAATCTATGATAGGTCCGAAATCCTTGTATAATCACGTCACATAAAGACGTTTAAAAAGGAGTAAATGTGCATTTTGAAGGACTCGCAATGGGCGTAATCGTCTTTTTGATCATCGGTATATTTCATCCTGTTGTTATCAAAGTTGAATACTATTTTGGTAAAAAAGTATGGCCTATTTTTTTTGTCATAGGATGGAGTTTTGTCATATGGTCTCTTTTTACTGAAAATCTCTTTTTCTCAATCTTCCTAGGCGTGTTTGGTTTCTCCTGTCTTTGGAGTATCGGTGAATTAATCGAACAAGAGGGCAGGGTAAAAAAAGGATGGTTTCCTAAAAACCCAAATCGCTAATCACACAACTGGGTGTGCGCTATCCATAAATGTTTGCATGTAAGCCATGCTTAAATCATATGATATTTCTGAATTTATCCTAGATTGAATTGGTTCATAGGTAGTATTTCTCAATTGAGGTCTTCTCTCAGAGTTTCTAATGAATTCTTCCATCCTATTTGCTTCAAACTCTTGTCCATGAATACTGCCAGCAGCTCTTGATATGGATTCATTCATTAATGTACCGCCCATGTCATTGACTCCTGCATTGAGACAACTCAATGCCCCTTCCTTCCCAAGCTTTACCCAGCTTGCTTGAATATTCTTAATATGAGGATTCAAAGCTATTCTCGACACCGCATGCATCAGCAAAACCTCATTGAATGTCGGACCAGGTCTTGAATTCCCTCTCTTATACATGGGTGATTCCATGCTCACATATGGGAGTGGTATAAATTCCGTAATGCCACCGGTTTCTTTTTGAAGGTCTCTTAGTTTTATCAGGTGGGTTGACCAGTCAGCGGGTTGTTCGGTATGTCCAAACATAATAGTAGACGTTGTTTTTATTCCAACTCTGTGTGCGGTTTTAATGACATTAATCCACTCCTCAGAAGTCAATTTATCAGGACAAATATTTTCTCTGACAGCGTCATCCAAAATTTCTGCGGCAGTCCCAGGCATTGTGCTCAATCCTGCCTCTTTGAGTTTTTGAAGATATTCATCAATCGGCAGACCCAATGAGCTCGCCCCATGCGTTACCTCCAAGGGAGAAAATGCGTGTATGTGTATTTCCGGAACGCGTTCTTTTATTGCTTTGCAAATATCGATGTATGTGTAGCCATCGTAATGAGGGTGTATTCCACCTTGAAGGCATACTTCATGCGCCCCTTTAGACCATGCCTCTAATGCTCTATCTGCAACCTCATCATTGTTAATCAGATAAGGCTTTCCTCTTAAATTCTCTTTCGTTTTCCCTTTTGAGAATGCACAAAAATGACACGAGTATTTACAGATATTTGTGTAATTGATATTCCTGGTGATCACATAGGTGACCTCGTCGCCATTTATTTTCTGCCTGAGTCGGTCTGCGTGATTTAGGACGAGATGATAATCGTCTCCTCTGGTATGAAAGAGTTTGGTAATTTCATCATGATCCAAATCGAATCCATGAATGGATTTATCAAGTATCTTCTTGATTTCATCTGAAACATCGCCACTTTTTTTGTTCACCCATAGGTCGTGTTTTCCTGACGCAGGAATGCTCAGTGATTCACCACAGCGCCATTGATCATGTCTTCCATATCGAGATGAGTCGGAAAGCTCCAAGATTCCTGAATGCAAGTTTTTGTCATACCAGGATTGATCTTCTATGTATTCCGGATAAATTGCTAAACGCTCAACAAGTTCCATTCCCTTGTTGTTTGTAATTTTTTCTAATTGCTCTATCTGCGGCCACGGCGACTCGGGATTCACATGATCGATGGTAATTGGTGAAACACCGCCCCAGTCATTGATTCCACAGTCTAAAATTTGGTCAAGGTAATCAGAATTGAGATTGGGCGGGCATTGTATATTCATGTCTTTGCCAAAAATGATTCTTGCTGCCGAAAGCGTCCAAAGAAGATCCTCTTTGGATGCGGGAGAATGTTTTTTCATTCTTGTGTTTTCTTTTGGAATAAAGTTCTGGATGATTACTTCTTGGATATGACCGTATTCTCTGTGCAGATTTTTTATATCAAGAAGACTCTGAATTCGCTCTTCAATGGTTTCACCGATGCCGATGAGTATGCCAGTGGTGATTGGTATCCTCAGTTTCCCCGCATTCTTCATTGTTTGCAGTCGCGTTGCTGGTTGTTTGTCTGGCGATCCAAAATGCGGACCTCCCTTGCCACAAAGCCGCTCTGAACTTGATTCCAGCATGATGCCCATGGAGACCGAATATTCTCTCAGTTTTTCCATTTCTAGAAGCGTCATGTTTCCAGGATTTAAGTGCGGCAGTAGACCGGTTTCTTCATAAACCAGTTTCGACATTGAGCCAAGATATTCAATCGTTGTCTCAAAGCCTAATTTTTGGAGATGATCTTTCGCGACCTGATACCTCATTTCCGGTTTCTCGCCGAGGGTAAACAAAGCCTCTTTGACGAATTGCGCCTTGCCTTGTTCTGCAATTGCAAGGACTTGATCTGGCTCAAGGTAGGGAGCATCGAGCTTTTTCGGTGCCTTCGCAAAAGTACAGTAATGACAGACATCTCGACAAAGCTCCGTCAAAGGAATAAATACTTTCTTAGAGTAGGTAATGACCTTTTTATTATCTCCTCTGATCTCTTTGGCTTTTTCCATTAGATCGTCTAACTCATGGGAGTTTAATAAAGATATGTAATGATCTAGTTCTTGTTTTGACATCAGTCTTTTATAGCCTTTTCATGCGCCTAAGACAATCCTAAATTCAAATCTTCAGCGGGTTTTTTTCTGGTTGGTAGTGTTTGATTAAAAATTCCCAGTCATCGTGATCATCAAGATCAAAGCTCAAACCCTCCGCCGATTGAATGTTTGTCTTTAATTTTTCTAATTTCGCGGCTTCTAAATGCTTCTTGAAACTTTCACTGCCGAATTGAAAATTAATTTTTCTAGGAAGATCAGTGATCAACGCATTGGTGCCTCCATCCTTTTTTGCCTCAACAAGGGTTAACCCATTTTTGTGTGAGTCAATGATTTGTCTGATGTCTTTTTTTTCCACAATGGGAAGATCAATGGATAAATACATCATTTTTTTTGCACCCAATCCGTACGCCCAATCTGCAACAGAATCAATTTTCTGTTTCAAAGGTTTTTTGTCCTCATCTTTTCTGAGCACTAATTTTGAATGCTTTATTTCACCTAGCCAATTTTTCTCAGATGTGAAGAGAATGACTTTTTCAACTTCATCTACTGCAAGCAGTATCTGAATCAATCGACTCGATAAATTTTTGGCCAATTTCGTTCTTTGCTCGGGATCCAGTACCGATGAGAGCCTAGTGAATGATCTCGAAAATTCATTGATGGGAATGATGGCCCACATTTATGATCCAATCTCTTTGATGAAATCGAGACTCTCCTTTGCCAGCCTCATTTTTTCTTCTTCAGTCTCTACAATGATTTTAGAGAGTTTGACTTCAATGCCCATTTCTCTAATTTCCTCTGCTTGTTGTTCATCCTCATGATCAATGACGATCCCGTCAATTAATCCTTTGTAATGTTTTGCAATGGATAGAGAGGAAACCTCAACCCCCATTTCCTTCATTAATTTAGACGTTGGGCCTTTCACGGAATCGTGACCAACAATTGGGGAAATAGCTATCCTTGGCTTTTTTTGATTCTCAATTAACTTTCTAATTCTATTGATTGAAAGTATGGGATCAATGCTCAGATAAGGATTTGAGGGACAGAATATAATTCCATCCAAATTTTTGTCCATGAGCGATCTTTTCACTGCATCGGTTGCCACTGGTTTCTTGGATTTAAATAGAATATTTATGACCTTTGGCTTGCATTTATTTCTTACAAAGTAATCTTGAAAGGACATTTCACCGTCTTCTGTTTCTAGGAAAGTTTGAACGGGATGATTGCTCATTGGCAGGACATTGGTTTTTAGACCAAATTTATTTGTGATCTTTCTGGTTATCGTGGTCAAAAGTACACCATTTCTTTTTTCTTTCGATCTAAAAAGATGAATCGCTAGGTCCTTGTCTCCGAGTTGAAACCAAGTATCTGCACCTAATTCTTTTAGAACATCGAGCGTCTTCCATGTTTCATCCTCTCTCCCCCATCCTGTTTCTGTATTACTAACTCCTGCGAGCGTATAAATCACCGTATCGATATCGGGACATATATAGAAACCGAGATGTAGGAAATCATCTCCAGTGTTTGCAATGATGCTGAGATTTTTTTGATCCAATATATTATTCAATCCGAGCACAAGTTTTGAGCCTCCAATGCCTCCGCATAACGCAACAATTTTTTTATCATTATATTTCATCGAAATAAATCTTCCTCAGCCGGTCTGATCAGATCGTTCACAGTATCAGAGTCATCAAGCAAGTCCAAACCTCTAAGGATAACTGCAGGCACTCCCTCGGAACTCTCACCCATCAAAAGTGTTGCCGCAGATGCAATTTGATCGGCAACACCGATAATTGTTGTTTGCAATAGTCTTTCATCCCTATCAAATTCTTCACCCCTCATATCAATTAAGGTTTTGATTCCAGAGGATCCCAATGCATGTCCCGTTGTACCCAATCTCCATGCTCTTCCCATGCTGTCAGTAATTAAAACTCCAAGTTTAATTTGATAGCGATCTTCAAAAGATTTTTTTATTTTTGTTGCTGAGCCATCAGGATCTTTTGGCAGCAGAAGGGCATAATCGTTTCTCCTCCCAATATTGGATCGATCAATGCCAGCATTTGCGAGTATATGCCCAAGCTTATGCTCAACTATGATCGTGCCGTTCTCAGCACGAATTATACGATTTGATTCTTGGAGAATTAATTCTGTCAATCTCGGGTCTTTATCTGTCTCTTTAGCTAATTTTATTGCTTCCTCTGAGGGCTCGATTGTTTTTAGATCGATGAATCTATTTTCCGACTTGGAAATGATTTTTTGCGCAATGACAATCAAATCATTGTTTCTAAGACCGTATTCCTGGTCCAATAGGCATTGGTTGATAATCCTTGAAACATCATCGCCCGGATTAATTTCGGGAATATTCTGAATTGCAGTCAGAGTGATCTCAGAGCACGCTTCTTTTTTATCCATTTAAATTATTGAGCTTCTGTATCAACGGCTGGTAATTTTTATGCCTGATGACTTCAATTTGTGCTTTTGATTGATCGAAATAAGCACTGAGGTTAATGCCTCAGCTGCAGCTGAGTTTTCAATTGAACCAGCATGCCAGCATTGCAGACCAAGGTCACCAATAAGAGTGATTACTTCATCAACTGCATCATTTGAATTGCCGCATACCAATACTTCAGCATCAATCTTCTCCTGGGAGCCCACCAAATGAGATCCAATATTTTGCAAAGCTGACACAACAAGTACCTCTTCACCAAGCAGCATTTGCGCCTCCAATGCTGCAGAACCCTGCTTTGGAAGATTTACTTTTGTCACAGGTTTGGAGAGCGGGACAGTTGTATCGACCAAAATCTTTCCGCTCAGAAATGGCTTTATTTGATTTAGTGTTTCCGAATGACTGAAGTAGGGCACAGCCAAGACGGCAATCCCGCAATTCTTTGCCGTTTCCATTAAGTCACTCCCAGTGACATTGTTATTTCCAATTTCAGCATTGATCTCCTCAGCAACTGAAATAGCTTTATCAGCATTTCTTGAGCCAATGATGATTTGATGCCCGGTTTTTGACCATTTTTTTGATAATGCAGATCCCAGGGCACCTGTTCCACCAAATATACCGATTACTTTTGATTTACTCGTCATCACCAATTCCTTCTATTTGTCTGACGGCTCCATCTGATGCAGATGATGCCAATAATGCATATGCCTGTAGAGCCAAGCTAACTTTCCTGTCTCTATTTCTTGGTTTCCAGGCTTTTTTTCCAAATGAGGACATTTCTTTTCTTCTAACTTCTAGATCTTCATCCAAGAGATCAACATTGATGGACCTGTTCGGAATATCAATATTTATTATGTCTCCGTCTTTGATTAGAGCAATGTAGCCTTTTGATGCTGCCTCTGGAGAAATATGTCCGATGGATAAACCAGATGTTCCGCCTGAAAATCGCCCGTCTGTGATTAAGGCACATTTTTCACCAAGCCCTTTTGCTTTTAGATAACTAGTTGGATATAACATTTCTTGCATGCCTGGCCCACCCTTAGGTCCTTCATAACGAATAACGACGACATCCCCCGCAAGAATCTCATCTCCAAGAATTGCATCAACCGCATCATCTTGACTCTCAAAAACTTTTGCAGGACCACTAAAGGTTAGAATCTTTTCATCAACACCAGCAGTCTTTACAATGCATCCATCTGATGCGATATTGCCCTTTAATACCGCTAATCCTCCGTCTTGGCTATGCGCATTATCAGAGCCTCTAATGCATCCATTTTCACGATCTAAATCCAGTTCTGAGTATCTTTTATTTTGTGAGAAAGGCTGAGTTGTTGGGATCATTCCAGGCGCAGCAGAGTAGAATTCTTTGACTTCTTTGGATGGTTTTCTATTGATATCCCATTCGTTAATTGCGTCGAGCATTGTTTCTGTGTGTACTGTTTTATTCTCAGAATTGAGTAATTTTGCTTTTTCCAGCTCCCCAAGAATAGCCATTATTCCTCCGGCTCTATGAACATCTTCCATGTGGAAATTACTGCTCGGAGCAACTTTGCATAGGTTAGGAACTCTTCTGGATAAGCGATCTATGTCATCCATTCCAAAATCAAGCTCGCCCTCTTTTGCAGCAGCGAGAATATGAAGCACAGTATTTGTAGAGCCTCCCATCGCAATATCCAAGGTCATGGCATTTTCGAATGATTTCAAATTTGCGATGTTTCTTGGAAGAACGCTCTCATCGTCTTTCTCATAGTATTGTTTTGTGAGCTCAACAATAATTCTTCCCGCTTTTAGGAAAAGTTCTTTGCGATCAATATGGGTTGCTAGCACACTTCCATTGCCAGGGAGGGCAAGTCCGAGAGCCTCAACCAAGCAATTCATAGAATTGGCAGTAAACATACCAGAACATGAGCCACAAGTTGGGCAAGCAGATCTTTCAATTTTTTCAACCTCTTCGTCGGAAACAGTTGGATCTCCAGCTAAAACCATTGCATCAATTAAATCTAGACTGGCTTCTTGACCCTTTATTAAACCTTTGCCCGCTTCCATTGGACCGCCAGATACAAAAATGGTTGGTATATTAAGCCGCATTGTTGCCATCAGCATCCCCGGTGTAATTTTGTCGCAATTCGACAGGCATACAAGCGCATCTGCACAATGAGCATTTGCCATATATTCAACAGCATCTGCTATTAGTTCTCGTGAAGGCAAGCTATAAAGCATTCCCGAGTGGCCCATGGCGATTCCATCGTCAACTGCAATAGTGCTGAACTCTTTTGCAACTCCGCCTGATTTTTCAATTTCTCTTGCAACCATTTGACCAAGATCCTTTAGGTGGACATGACCAGGAACGAACTGAGTGAAAGAGTTTGCTATAGCGATGATTGGCTTACCAAAATCATCATCGCCCATGCCGGTTGCTCGCCAGAGAGCTCTCGCTCCTGCCATATTTCTTCCATGTGTCGATGTTTTAGATCTGTAATCAGGCATGCTTAATCCATTATTTAAGGAATAATATTATCTCATTTCCTGATCATAAGTATAATTCTCGTGGTAAAGTAATCTTTTTTTATAGCGAGAAGTGAATAATCAACAAACTGTTTGATGACGAATGGCTGAATCTAAAAAAAATACTCAAGTCGCATCCATAGATCAAGGCGATACTCATGAGTTTCAAAGCCAATGGAGAATGGAGATCCATGAATGGATTGAATCCTTACAAGCAGTTAAGGAAAGCTATACAGATAAAGAGGTCAAGGAGCTTCTTAGAGAATTGCAAAATTACGCATTGAGCCATGGCATCTCATTATCGGAGGCCACACTGAATACACCCTATAGGAACTCAATTCCACTCTCTGAGCAACCTGCTTATCCAGGTGATATTGAAATGGAAACAAAAATAGAAAATATCATTAGATGGAACGCAATGGCCATGGTTCTCCAAGCGTATGATTTAGGAGAAGGCCTTGGAGGGCATATCGCAACCTATGCATCCACTGCGACAATGACTGAGGTTGCTCTTAACCATTTCATAAGATCACGCTCTGATAAATACCAGGGCGATATGTTTAATATCCAAGCGCACTCATCTCCAGGCATTTACTCTAGAGCTTTTTTAGAAGGTCGATTATCAATTGAAGAAATCGGTAATTTTAGGAGAGAACTACAAAAAGATGGCGGTCTCCCATCATATCCTCATCCAAGGAGGAGACCGGAGTTATGGCCAAGCCCAACGGCTTCGATGGGCCTAAACGGAGTATCTTCTATTTACTATGCTCGTTTTACTAAATATCTAGAAAACAGAGGCTTGCTTACCAAGGAAGGAGGAAGAGTCTGGGCATTTCTTGGGGATGGTGAAATGGATGAACCTGAAACAATAGGAACAATCAATATTGCCTCAAGAGAAAAATTGGACAACTTAATTTTTGTTGTCAACTGCAATCTGCAAAGATTGGATGGACCTGTGAGAGGCAATGGAAAAATCATTCAGGAATTGGAAGCAGTTTTCAGGGGTTCTGGATGGGATGTAATTAAAGTGATTTGGGGATCGGAGTGGGACTCACTATTTGCAATTGATCACAATGATGTTATGCAGCGAAGAATGGATGAAGTGCTAGACGGCGAGTACCAAATGTACTCTGTTTCGAGTGGAGCTGAACAGAGAGCTCACTGGGTAAAAGACAATAAAGAGCTTGAGTCAATCATGACAAATTTAAGTGATGATGAACTAAAAGCAATCAAGCGAGGAGGATTTGACCACAAGAAGCTATATGCGGCATTTGATTCAGCTACCAAATCATCTGGAAAGCCCACTGTTATTCTTGTTAAAACTCTAAAAGGCTATGGCTTAGGCGAAGGATCTGAGGGTAGAAACATAGCTCACCAAAAGAAGACTATGTCGGATGACGAGAGAATTGAAATTGCCAAAAGACTTGAAATACCACTTTCTGAGGAGAAATGTATTGCCGCAGAGTTTTATGTTCCTGATCAAGATTCAGATGAAATGAAATACATGCATAAAATGAGAGAAGATCTTGGGGGTTATCAACCCATCAGATTTGATGATTGCAAAGCTTTAAAGGCGCCAGATATGGATCAATTTTCTGACTTCACAGATGGCATTGACCGAACTATATCAACAACTTTAGCTCTTGTTAGAATGATGTCGAAGATGTTGAGAGATAAAAATATTGGACCATATATAGTTCCTATTATTCCAGATGAGGCAAGGACCTTTGGTATGGATGGGCTATTTTCACAGGCAGGAATCTATTCGCCAGATGGGCAGAATTATGAGCCTGTTGATGCAGGAACTATCTCGCCTTACAAAGAAGCAAAAGACGGACAGATTCTCCAAGAAGGGATATGTGAGGCAGGAGCTTTGGCATCATTCATGGCTGCAGGAACGGCATATTCCCACTTTCAACTCCCAATGATTCCCATTTATATCTTTTATTCCATATTTGGAATGCAAAGGGTTGGCGATATGGTGTGGGCATGTGGTGATGCCATGACCAAAGGTTTTTTAATTGGTGGAACAGCGGGTAGAACGACCTTAAATGGTGAGGGCGTTCAGCACCAAGACGGACATTCCCATGTTTTGGCTTCGATCGTTCCAAATATGATGACTTACGATCCTGCTTTTGCATATGAGTTAGCTGTAATCATGCAAGATGGAATAAAAAGAATGTATCAGGATAAAGAAGATATTTTTTATTACATCACTGTATACAATGAAAACTATACTCATCCTGCAATGCCTGAAGATTCCCGCGAAGGAATTTTGAATGGAATGTATTGTTTTAAAGAAGCCTCTGAGAGCCTATTAAAAAAATTCAAAGGCAAGCCTATACATCTGCTAGGGAGTGGGAGTCTTATGCAGGAGGTCATTGAAGCACAAGAGACTTTAGAGGGAGAGGGTATCCCAACGTATATTTGGAGTGTAACCAGTTACAATCTTTTACATAGAGATTATCGAGACTCGAAGAACTCTGAGAAAAAATCATACATCGAGTCTATTTTAGAAGATCATGATGGACACTTTTTATCAGTCAGCGACTGGGTTACTTTGCTCCCAGATAGCATTTCGCATCTTTTTCCAGGCGGTCTAACAACACTCGGAACAGATGGTTACGGCTTGAGTGAAACGCGAGAAGCTCTAAGAGACCATTTTGGAATAAGCGTGAAGTCAATTATCAAAAAAGCAAAAGGTCTTTTGTCTAATTGATGATTTCAGCTAATGCCTTTATGTGAGCAGGGCTGGTATCGCAACATCCTCCAATTACATAAGCTCCCTCATCGGCCCATATTTTTGCCTGTTTGGCATACTCATTAGGCGTTATCTCTACAGTATTATGATAATGGAATATGTCCGGATCAATTTTCTTACCCAAGTCCTCTATATGGTTTGATTCTTTGTATTCGCGAGAGTTTGCATAGACACCAAACTCATTGGCTTTCTTCATTGTTTCTAGATGATCCGTGACCAAGTTTGTTGCTGTGCAATTCAAAAGTTGGCATTTTACTCCAATCTTGTTTCCAGCATTAATGGCATCCTCTAGTAATTCTCCGCTGGGCAACTTAGATCCATCCATGCTTCTTGTATTCCAGCTTAACCATACTTCATCGAATTTTTTTGATGCAATTTCACTTGCAATGATTCCCTCTCTGATTGAGCACATGGTCTCACATACAATTAAGTCCACCTGTCCATACATTATTTCTAATAAATCGTCATAAAATGAGACAAGTTTTTTATCATCAGGAGTTAAATCGGGCCTAAAGCTGGTCTCAATCGGAGGGAAGGAGCCAGCAATCAATATATTTTTAAACCCCGATCTGGCTTCTTCAGCAATATCAATTGAGCATTGCACAAGTTTTTCAAAGTCTGCCTCTAAGTTTTCTCTTTTTAGAATATTTGGTGTGACGTAGTAATTGTTTGTGATGATGACATTGGAACCGGCTTCTATGTTTTCTATATGAATATTTTTGACTGAATCAGGATTGAAAATAAGAGCATTGGCTGTCCATATTGATTTTTTCCAATCAGGAATATTTATTTCTCTTGCTTCAAGTTCTGTACCCATTCCCGAATCTAAAATATATTTCATTTTTATATTTGGGATTTATCTTTTTGGTAATAGTAGATGTAAAGAATTGGAAGAATGCCCGCAGTATTAGTTACAGCAAGGCATATGAACCATATCAATTGGCGATTTCTAGCAGATGTCCATAAAGCAATTAGCTTCCATACCGTTGACCAAATAATTAATGGAATTATCCAGTAATAAAGCAATGGAGGTTCTAGCATGATTTAAATCCGTTTAATAAATTTTCTGTAAAACTTTTCTACAAAAGTTGGTGAGTAGTAATCCTTGTCTTTTTCTGAGATTTTATCATAAGACCTCTTGTACTTATGTTTAACCCAAGCATTCAAATCTGTTTTCTTTAAGAAATTGAAAATGATTTTTTTAAAAAGCCCGCTGCGATTTTCTTTGATTAAAGCGGTTCCAAAATCAATCAGATATGGATTTAAGTCTCCACCAACTAAGAGATTGTCCTTTCTTTTTAGATCCCCGTGAGCGATACCCCTATCGTGCATAGATTTTATTAGCTCTAGGAGAGAGTTGAAGAATTGATCATTCCCATTGAGTTCGAATTGTTTGCTTCTGTAAGATTCTCCATCTATATATTCAAGGACTAAAGATCCATCTTTTGTTAGACCATAGCACTTTGGTATGCCATCCAAATTTTTCAGTATTTCATAGATTTTAAATTCATGTCTGATGCTCCATCTGTTGATCGATTTAGACCACCAGTGATCTTGATTGGCTGATTTAATCAGATAAGCTTTTTCATCAGTTTCAACTTTGAAGAGCCTGCCTTGATTGCCTTCAAATATGGGTATGGAAGCTGAGGTGCCAAGCTTTTCAGAAATTATTTTTAATAGATCCTCGCGCTCCACTTTCTTAGTCTATCTTTGCGCAACAATAAAAAGCCAGATCAAAACATAGACAACAATCACTGGTTCGTAGTTTGTCATCAGACTTTTTTTAATAGACCAACTTCTCAGATCTAATTTAGAAAAAATCTCGCCATTCATGGTATTTTTAAGATCGATTTTAGGCATCAGTGCTGGAGTGATAGATGCCCATTCTTCCCAAGTATCTGGAAAAAGTGATTTTAGTTTTCTGTCTTCATATTCAATCGCAGCGGGGTAATAAAACCAGAAGAAAATAAATGCAATGATAAAAGACCAAAAGAAACCATTAATCAGACACAAGCCTATTAGAATCATTATATTTCCCGTGTATAGAGGATGCCTCATAAATGCATAAGGCCCTGTTGTGGAAAGTTCTTTATTTTTTAAGACAAATCCTGATGCAAACATTCGGGTTGCTAGACCCAGAAGAATAAGACCTACAGCAATATTAGATGCGTAAGGAAATATTGAATGTGGAGATGTTTCAAAGCAAAAAACACTGACAAGGAAGATCCCTATGCTTTGCCTAGAAAATTCATGATATCTAAATTCTCTAATGAGGCGTTTTATTCCTGTTAACTTTGGTAAAGCGTCTGTTCGGTGTGACATAAGCCTATTGCCTTTTGCTATTCACTTCCTCGATAAATGCTTTATCAATGGTTGTGATACCTTGACCTTTTGCCTCTTTTACAATGCCTTTCAATGCAGTTTTTACAAAGACTTTGGGTATTCCAGTTAATTCTTTACAAGCATTTTCTGTAAAAGTAATTTCTTCATCAAGCCTATTTGCGATGTACATTACCGCATCATGCTTTGCTCCTTTGTTCTCAGGAGTTGGAAGCCAAAATGCTTTTTTATGTTTTGCGAACCAGAACTGGTTTGCATTTCTAAAGCCAAAACTGATTGGCATATTTGGTATTTCCATATCGTTTCCTTTATCTAAATTATTCCTCCATCTTTCTCTGAGGTGGACATGATTAATTTTTAAAAGCAAATATTCTGTAGATTCTGTTCCTGCATAATGAAAATCTTCTGGATTGTCATTCAGTTCACATTCGAAAACTTGAAAAGCTTCTTTGATAACTTTCGGCCTTTCGGGATCACTGACAAATGATTCTGTGGGAGTATCCTCCAGTTCGAAAGTGCAGTCCTCCATTTTTTCTTCAGGAGCTTGACCTGGATACCCAAGATCAACAATATTTGGGATATGTTTTTTGTCATATTCGACAAAATTAAGAGCACATTTTTTATTTCTTAGTAAGTTTCTTGATGTATTTGACCCACGTCGAGATATCACAATCCATTCCCTTCGATCAATGACACCAAATGGAAATGACAACTGATAAGGACCAATACTCGTTATTCCGTCCTCACTTACAGAGGTGATTAGAGCGAAAGAACTTAGAAAATAGGAGCTGGATTGATACCAGTTATTATGCATTGGGCTCTCTACCCACTTTTCAGTTTTCTTTTTCCAAAATGACATATTGTGATTTTAAGCTTTTTTACAACATAAATACTATAATTAAAATAATGGTAGATCTAAATGCATTAGACGATTCTCTTAGAGG
>MDTB01126807.1_pt1 | contig 46414 bp, 37 predicted proteins | sample 811161 | NCBI WGS metagenome assembly MDTB01 (sample SAMN05326650, study PRJNA326480) | marine metagenome | isolation source: seawater | place: Mediterranean Sea | collected 2009 | reverse complement strand
TTTTTGGCTCCCCGACCTGGGCTCGAACCAGGGACCCAATGATTAACAGTCATTTGCTCTACCAACTGAGCTATCGGGGAACATTGGAACGGAGCGATTCTACGAGGATGTTTCCGGATCGTCAATCATATCGGTGCAATCTCAGGCATAATACGGCCTTGAGATCGAACAAAAGGACCCTCAAGCGAGATCCCATATAGAGGTCTCACCCAGAGATCTCTCAACGGGATCCCAAAAAGAGCCCGCATAGAGCTCGGATAAAGACATCTCGAAAAGAGCTCGTATAAGGTGCTCGTATTAAGAACTTGTATTAAGAACTCGGACCAAGAGATTAGAGAATGAGATTGGGTACAGACCGTGTTGAAGAATAGTCCATTTCAAGTGGTTTCCAATTTTTCGCCGGCGGGAGATCAGCCGGCGGCCATCGAGCGATTAATTGAGGGCGTCGAATCGGGGTTGGCCTCTCAAATGCTGCTTGGGGTCACAGGTTCCGGTAAAACGTTTACGATCGCGAATGTGGTGAATGCACTGCAACGGCCGACCTTGGTCATGGCCCCAAACAAGACGCTGGCTGCTCAGTTGTATGGAGAATTTAAGGCATTTTTCCCCAACAACGCCGTGGAATATTTTGTCTCTTACTACGATTACTACCAGCCAGAAGCCTACGTGCCTTCTTCAGATACCTATATCGAGAAGGATGCGGCCATCAACGATCATATTGAGCAGATGCGGTTGTCAGCAACCAAGGCATTGCTCGAGCGGCGTGATGCTTTGGTTGTGGCGTCGGTCTCGAGTATCTATGGATTGGGTGATCCTGGTGCTTATCTAAAGATGGTTTTACACCTGGATCGAGGGGACCGGGTGGATCAGCGGTTTATCTTGAGAAGGCTTGCCGAACTCCAATATACGCGCAACGACCTCGAGCTGCGCCGCGCGACCTACCGGGTCAAAGGCGATGTCATCGATGTCTTTCCTGCGGAATCCGAAAAACAAGCGATTCGGATCGAATTGTTTGATGATGAGATCGAGCAGATAACGCTTTTTGATCCGTTGACCGGGGCGGTGCTGCGTAAGCTGCCGCGGATCACCATCTTTCCAAAGAGTCATTACGTAACTCCGAGAGAAACCATTGAGCGCTCGATTGATCTCATCAAAGCCGAACTCCAAGTTCGCCTAAAGCAATTACATGACAACAATAAGCTGGTCGAGGCGCAGCGTCTTGAGCAGCGAACCCGTTATGACTTAGAAATGATAAAAGAGCTGGGCTACTGCAATGGCATCGAGAATTATTCTCGATATTTGTCGGGCAGAGCCGCAGGCGAGGCCCCGCCCACCCTGTACGATTACTTGCCCGATGATGCGTTGTTGGTGGTTGATGAATCTCATGTCTCCATTCCGCAAATTGGTGCGATGTTCAAGGGTGATCGTTCTCGCAAAGAAACCTTGGTCGAGTTTGGCTTCAGATTGCCTTCAGCCCTCGATAATCGGCCGATGCGATTTGAGGAATGGGAGGCCCGGGCACCCCAGGCGATCTATGTGTCGGCCACCCCTGGACCTTATGAAACAGAGCGGGTCGGCCAAACCGTCGATCAAGTGGTTCGGCCCACGGGATTGGTTGACCCCGTCCTCGAAGTCAGACCGGCGAAGACTCAGGTCGATGATGTGTTGGGAGAAATTCGTCAGCGGGTGGCGGTGAAGGAACGGGTGCTTATCACCACCCTCACTAAGCGTATGGCTGAAGACTTGACCGATTATCTAGACGAAAACGGCGTGCGGGTGCGGTACTTGCACTCTGATATTGATACGGTCGAGCGGGTTGAGATTATTCGGGATCTTCGTTTGGGAGAATTCGACGTGTTGGTCGGTATCAATTTGCTCCGTGAGGGTTTGGACATGCCGGAAGTTTCACTGGTTGCGATCCTCGACGCGGACAAAGAAGGCTTTCTAAGGTCTGATCGCTCGCTGATCCAGACCATTGGTCGCGCGGCCCGGAACCTCCATGGCAAGGCAATCCTTTATGGTGATCATGTAACGAAGTCGATGCAGCGCGCAATTGATGAGACCAATCGCCGGCGTGAGAAACAAGAAGCGTTTAATGTCGAGCACGGCATAACCCCTGTGAGCGTGTCTACGGATGTGGCCGATATTATGGAAGGTGCGCGCGATCCTTCGAGTAAGGGCGCCAAGTCGAAGCGAGATCGACGTGGACGCGCCGAAAGCCGAGTCGCTGTTGACGAACTCCTGACGACGCCTGATCAACTTGAGCAGCGGATGCGCACCCTAGAGAAAGAAATGTTTGCTTTGGCGAAGGATCTAGAATTTGAAGCGGCCGCCCAAGTTCGGGATCAAATTGAGCAACTTCGTGAGCAGTTCGTCAGGACCTAGTCCTGACATTGATGTTTTGTTATATTTGCGCGCGCGAGGATGTGCCGGAAAAATCGGAAATCACTACAGCCTTCGAAAGAGCGCTGGTAAGATAGCGGCGCTGAAGGGACTTTTAGGAACGTAGCTCAGTTGGTTAGAGCATCGCCTCGACAAGGCGAGGGTCGTCGGTTCGAATCCGACCGTTCCTACCAATCGAAATAGGGGATGGCCTTAAAGAATCCACCCCAACACCTGCACGCGGCCTTTGGTAGGGGTCACCACTGTAAAGGAGCCGGCCATGCCTATAATTACTCTGCCCGATGGTACGCAAAAAGACTTTGAAAACCCGGTGACGCTTCAGAGTGTCGCTGCATCAATTGGGGAAGGCCTGGCAAATGCTGCCATTGCAGGACAGGTCAACGGTGAGCTGGTCGATACCTCCCACCTCATTGACCAAGATGCCGAAGTCTCGATTATTACCGCCAAGGATGATGCTGGGATAGAAGTCCTTCGACACTCCTGTGCCCATCTTATGGCTCAAGCGGTACAACAACTGTTCCCCAAGGCGCAGGTCACGATTGGGCCAACCATTGAGGATGGCTTCTATTATGACTTTGCCTTTGAACGGGCTTTTACGCCCGAAGATCTGGCTGCGATAGAAAAGAAAATGAAAGATCTTGCGGGTGCAAAGCAGGCCGTCTCCCGCTCTCTGATGTCTCGTGATGACGCGATCGCGTTTTTTGAGGAGAAAGGTGAACACTACAAGGTTGAGATCCTCCAAAGCATTCCAGACGACGAAGATCTCTCGTTTTATCAGCAGGGAGAATTTGTAGATTTGTGTCGAGGGCCTCATGTGCCCGACACCGGGAAAATTAAAGCCTTTAAATTAACCAAAGTTGCAGGCGCTTATTGGCGTGGAGACTCAAAAAATGAAATGTTGCAACGAATCTACGGGACGGCTTGGGGGGACAAGAAAGCATTGAAGGAATACCTCTTTCGCTTGGAAGAGGCGGAAAAGCGCGACCATCGAAAGTTAGGCAAGCGTTTAGATTTGTTTCACACCCAAGAAGAAGCACCAGGGATGGTGTTTTGGCACCCCAAAGGTTGGCAGATCTGGCAGACGTTAGAGCGGTATATTCGACAAGTTCAAAACAACAATGGGTATCAAGAAATCAAGACCCCGCAGCTTGTGGACATGAGTTTGTGGGAGAAATCGGGTCATGCTGATAAATTTGGTGACGGAATGTTCTCGGTAGAATCGGATTCGCGGCAATACGCGATCAAGCCCATGAACTGTCCGTGTCATGTGCAAGTTTTTAATCAAGGATTAAAGAGTTATCGTGAGTTGCCGATTCGACTGGCGGAGTTTGGGTCCTGTCATCGCAATGAACCCTCTGGGACACTGCAGGGGATTATGCGGGTTCGCGGATTCGTTCAGGATGATGCGCATATTTTTTGCCGAGAAGATCAGATCCAAGAGGAAGTGTTGCATTTTATTGATGTGCTCACAGACGTGTATCGTGATTTCGGATTCGACGACTTGATCATTAGACTCTCGACCCGACCCGAGCAAAGGGTGGGCTCCGATGAGGTTTGGGATCGGGCAGAAAAAGCCTTGGCAGATGCCCTCGACTTTAAAGGACTTGGCTGGGAGATGCTGCCTGGCGAGGGTGCCTTCTACGGCCCAAAAATCGAGTTTTCTCTGAAAGATTGTTTGGGTCGAGTGTGGCAATGCGGAACCATTCAGGTCGATTTTTCTATGCCGGGTCGACTGGATGCGCAATACGTTGCAGAGGACGGCAGTCGGCAAGTGCCGGTGATGTTGCACCGCGCGATGCTCGGCTCCTTCGAGCGGTTTATAGGGATTCTCATCGAACACTATGCGGGCGACTTCCCCGTTTGGCTGGCGCCCGTGCAAGCTGTGGTTCTGAATATCACCGATAGCCAGTCAGATTATGTTCAGTCCGTGACTCGCTCTCTGAGTGAAGCGGGGGTTCGTGTTGAAGCCGATGTTAGAAACGAGAAGGTCGGATTTAAGATTCGTGAGCACACCTTACAAAAGGTGCCTTATTTACTTGTCGTTGGTGATCGAGAGCGTGAGGCGGGTCAGATTGCAGTCCGCGCTCGAAACGGGGATGACCTTGGAGCTATGGCCATTTCTGACTTTTTGGCGCTCCTGCGAAAAGATGAAGAAAAAAAGGGACGAACGGCGTGATTTTGCTATAATGCCCGGCCTTACTGCCTGAAGGAGGCTTCGGAATTAAAAAAGAAGGTTCAAAAAAGACTCGAATTAACGATGATATTGAAGCGGAGTCAGTCCGTTTAATTGGTGCAGATGGCGAGCAGGTAGGAATTGTTTCCATCAGCGAAGCTTTAAAAGCGGCGCAAGAAGCGAAACTAGACCTAGTTGAGATTGCACCCGATGCGAGCCCAGTGGTTTGTAAAATTCTGGACTACGGTAAACACATCTTCGAGGCAAAAAAGGGAAAAGCAGCGGCGAAAAAGAAACAGCGTCGTATGCAAGTAAAAGAAATTAAGTTCCGACCAGGAACTGAAGATGGAGACTATCAGGTAAAACTACGCAACCTGACGCGTTTCCTTAATGACGGTGATAAAGCCAAAGTTACGTTGCGGTTTAGAGGACGTGAGATGGCGCACCAGGAGCTCGGTATCGATCTTCTCAAGCGTATTGAGGCGGATCTAGCAGAGTTCGGGACAGTTGAAATGTTTCCAAAAATGGAAGGACGGCAGCTGATCATGGTGCTCGCACCGAATACAAAAAAGAAAGGCACCAGTGAGGATATTGCCTAACTGATTCGCGATTGCGAATGCCGAGATGGGCAATACCGCCCCCGGCGCAGCCTAGGTTTGTGGGTGACACGAGCGAGTTTGTTCATTTCGATGAGCAAAAAAACGTGAAACTTACAGCCATTAAACTGAACAATGCGGAGTTCAAATCATGCCAAAACTGAAAACCAGTAGCGGTGCGGCCAAGCGGTTCAAAAAAACTGCCAAAGGTTATAAGCACCGTCAATCCTTCAGGAATCATATCCTGACGAAAAAGCCGACAAAGCGTAAGCGTCATTTGCGTAACATGAAAGCCATCGCACCGAGCGATGTCCCGCTCATTCGTCGAATGTTGGGAGACTAGCGCTGAGCGCCGGTCAGGAACCCAACAAAATTATTTTCTGAGGATTGAAAAATGCCTAGAGTAAAAAGGGGTGTCACCGCGCACCGTCGCCATAAAAAGGTGATGAAAGCGGCCAAAGGGTATTACGGTGCCCGTAGCCGAGTTTATCGCGTCGCGAAACAGGCGGTCACTAAGGCCGGTCAATACGCCTACCGAGATCGTAAGGTTAAGAAGAGAATGTTCCGTGGACTCTGGATTCAGCGTATCAATGCTGCGGCCCGTGAACATGGCTTGTCGTACAGCCGGATGATAAACGGATTGAAGAAGTCCGACATTGAAATTGATCGCCGTGTGCTCGCTGATTTAGCGATGCATGAAGCGGAAGCTTTCGCCGCTTTAGCCGAAAAGGCGAAGGAAGCGCTCGCGACAGCGGCCTAACATGCCCATCAAGCAGCCTGCACAGGCCGCCTGTAACATGAGACAGTTATGTCAGAACTAGAAACGCTGAAAGCTCAGGCGCTTGCGGCGGGTTCGGCCGCCTCACAGTTAAGCGATATTGAGACCCTGCGGGTACGCTACCTCGGTAAGAAGGGGGAGATCACAGCGCTGCTCAAAGGCCTGGGGCAGGTGTCGCAAGAAGACCGCCCCAAGATGGGCGCCTTGATCAACGCGGTCAAAGCTGAGGTCGACGGCGCAATTGTTGAGCGCCGTCAAGTCCTAGAGGTTGAAGCGGAAGATCAATCCGCGGCCGCTAACGCTATTGATGTGACTTTGCCCGGACGAGGCACTGGGCGGGGCGCGCTGCATCCGGTGACGTTGGTGCTCGACCGGATCGAAGCATTTTTTAAGAGTGTCGGTTTTGATACGGTTTATGGGCCAGAAATTGAAGACGACTATCATAATTTTGAGGCGCTCAATTTACCCGAACATCACCCTGCTCGAGCCATGCATGATACCTTTTACATCACCGACAGTGTCTTACTGAGAACCCATACCTCGCCGGTTCAGGTTCGAACAATGGAGTCGAGAGAGCCGCCGTTTAGAATCATTTGCCCTGGCAAAACCTATCGGGTTGATCCGCCAGACCCTTCCCATTTGCCAATGTTCCATCAGGTTGAAGGACTGATGGTTGATGAAACCTGCAGTTTTGCCGACCTCAAAGGGATCATCACCGAGTTTCTTCGAGTCTTCTTTGAGCGTGATGACTTAAAAGTACGGTTTCGGCCAAGCTATTTCCCATTTACCGAGCCTTCCGCTGAGGTCGATGTTCAGTGCGTTCATTGCTTAGGAAAAGGCCATTGCAGGGTGTGCTCGAGTACGGGATGGCTCGAAGTGATGGGTTCGGGCATGGTGCACCCGCGGGTGCTTGAAATGTCTGGAATTGATTCAGAGCGTTTCTTGGGCTTTGCTTTTGGTATGGGGCCGGAGCGTTTAGCCATGCTTCGCTATGGTGTGTCTGATATGCGTCATTTCGTCGATAACGACCTGCGATTTTTGGAGCAGTTTCGATGAAATTTAGCGAACAATGGTTGCGGGAGTGGGTTAATCCAGCATTAACGACGGAAGAATTGGTCCACCAAATTACCATGGCGGGTCTTGAAGTAGATGGCGTTGAGCCTGCCGCTGCTTCCCTCAGCCAAGTGGTCGTAGGTGAGATTCTTGAAACGGATGCCCATCCTAACGCGGACAAGCTGAAAGTGTGCCGGGTTGATAGCGGCACTGAGACGCATCAAGTGGTCTGCGGTGCGCCCAATGCACGGCCTGGCCTTAAAGCTCCCTTCGCCATGGTGGGTGCAAAACTAGACGATTTCAAAATTAAAAAAGCCAAACTGAGGGGCGTGGAGTCGTTTGGCATGTTGTGCAGTGAGCGTGAACTGGGTCTCAGCGATCAGCATGAAGGTCTAATGGAGCTTGCTGAGACAGCACCCGTCGGCACCGACATTAATACCTATCTTGGGCTGGATGACTCGATCGTTGAGGTCGATCTCACGCCCAACAGAAGCGACTGCTTAGGGATTATAGGGTTGGCCCGGGAAACGGGTCTGATGAATAACCTTGATGTGTGTATGCCGGTAATCGCACCCATTGAACCCGTTATTGACGATACGATCTCGGTTGAACTCTCGGCAGGGACGGCGTGCCCCAGGTTTGTGGGGAGAGTGATCAAAAATGTCGATCTCTCAGCGCCGTCGCCCCTGTGGCTGGTCGAAAAGTTGAGACGCTCGGGGATTCGCTCGATCGATCCGGTCGTCGATGTGACCAATTATGTCATGCTTGAACTCAATCAACCCATGCATGCCTACGATCTCAACGCGCTCAAAGGCACCATCAGGGTTCGGAGTTCACGGGGTGGGGAATCCCTGGACTTACTCAACGGCCAGACCGTCGAACTTTTAGATGAGACGCTGTTGATCACTGATGACTCTGGTCCAATTGGTATGGCTGGGGTGATGGGTGGCTCAGGTACTGCGGTTAAGCCTGAAACCCATAACATTTTTCTGGAAGCTGCTTTTTTTGCGCCAGTGGCGATAGCCGGCCGCGCCAGGGCCTACGCCATGCACACCGATGCTGGGCATCGCTTCGAGCGCGGTGTTGATTTTATGGGGCAGTCCCGCGCGATGGAACGCGCAACGGCTCTGCTACTTTCAATCAGTGGCGGTGAGCCAGGGCCTTTAGTCGATACGGTTAAAGAAGACGATCTACCAGTCTTGCCTAAAGTAACACTCCGAGCGGCTCGCATCGAACGGGTTTTGGGAATGGCGATCTCCGAGGCGGACGTTGAAAATATCCTAAAGCGCTTAGACTTTGAGTTTGCGGTTGATCCGGCAGAGAGTGAGAAGGTTTGGCAAGTTTCTTCACCGTCACACCGATTTGATATCAATATCGAGGCGGATCTGATTGAGGAGATCAGCCGCATTATCGGCTACGACAACCTTCCGGTGACACGGCCTACGGCCGAGCTGATGATGCTCGAAGCCACTGAGCAGTCGGTGTCTGTCAAATCGTTGAAAGCGCAGTTGGCTAATCGAGGCTACAGCGAGGCGATTACCTACAGTTTCGTCGACGACCAAAAGCAGCGTTTGCTCACACCACAGGTATCCCCGGTCGCGCTGAAGAACCCGTTATCGAGTGAGATGAACGTCATGCGAACAACCCTTTGCGGCGGTTTGCTCAATGCCCTGGTGCACAATCAGAATCGGCAGCAACAGGACGTTCGCTTGTTTGAAACCGGACTTGTTTTCGAGCAGAACAGTTCAGGTCCTTTGAACTTCGATAACATCCAGCAGAGAAACCGCTTAGCCCTGGTCTTGAGCGGTCGCAGACTGCCGGAAGGTTGGGCCAACCCACAGGCGAGCGCTGACTTTTTTGATCTTAAAGGTGATCTAGAGTTTTTGCTGGGCGCCCAAGGTTTGAGCTTCGAAGCCTGCGATCTGCCAGGTATGCAGGTTGGTCAGTGCGCCACTGTTTTAATGGGCGTAGAAGTTTTGGGGTATCTAGGCTTAGTGAACCGTGGGGTCGCTCAGGCGTTTGATCTGAGAAATCCTGTACTCATTGCAGAAATCGACCTGGCGATGGCAATGCGAAGATCTGTGCCCAGAGTCGTTGAAGTCTCGAAATTTCCTGAAGTGCGTCGTGATCTAGCGATGCTCGTTGACCGAGCTGTTTCTGCTTCAGAGATCCAGAACTTGATCTACGCACATGCGGGTGCGGCATTGCTCCATTTAAAGTTATTTGATGTTTATACGGGTAAAGGCGTTGAAACTATTCAGAAAAGTATCGGGATAGGCTTGACGTTCCAACATCCTTCCCGCACTCTAACAGATGATGAGATCAGCACAGCAATGGCAGAAGTCGTGGCTGCCTTAGAAACTAAGCTCAAGGCTCAGTTAAGGAATTAAGCATGGGTGCGTTGACAAAAGCAGAGATGGCCGACCAATTGTTCGAAGAGTTGGGGCTGAACAAACGCGAAGCAAAAGAAATTGTCGAAGCTTTTTTTGAAGAGATCCGGCTTTCCTTAGAATCCAACGAGCAGGTTAAAATTTCAGGTTTTGGAAACTTTGATCTGCGCGACAAACGCTCACGGCCTGGACGAAATCCAAAGACAGGCCAAGACATTCCAATCTCAGCACGCAGAGTCGTGACCTTTAAACCTGGCCAAAAGCTTAAGGCCCGAGTAGAAACCTATGCAGGACCAGACGGCGACCTCTGATCTACCGGTCATTCCAGGTAAACGCTATTTCACCATTGGTGAAGTGAGCCTTCTGTGCGCAGTCAAACCACATGTGCTGCGGTACTGGGAGCAGGAATTCCCGCAGTTGTCACCGGTCAAACGACGCGGCAATCGGCGTTATTACCAGCGGCAAGACGTGTTAATGATTCGTCAGATTCGTGCTCTGCTTTACGATCAAGGATTTACCATTACTGGTGCCCGGCAGAGACTTTCCGGCGAAGAGCAGAAAGAAGATAAGACCCAATCGAAGCAGTTGGTGAAGCAAATGATTGCCGAGCTTGAAGATCTTCTGAAGGTGATCAAGCACTAACGATTGGCGTCTCGTCGACCCAAATTTATTCCATCAGATGTTTAGGTTAGATTCGCACCAACGATGCTGGTAGAATCTCGTCCGTTCGGGGCGTAGCGCAGTCTGGTAGCGCACCACACTGGGGGTGTGGTGGTCGTAGGTTCAAATCCTGCCGTCCCGACCAATTCGATGTTCTAAGTTGCCTGCTTTGGTTCGATATAAAGATTAAACTTTTTCAAAAACTTCAGTCCCAATAGAACTCAGTATTTCTGACCCCTATACCTATGTTGCTGCTTTGGATAAGCGCTCGGGATTTCCGCCAGGATTTGCAGACCGTTGTATCAGGGGAGGAATTAGCGGCCCCAGATCTCCGACTTCTAGCTCGAATAAGGCTGCTGCGATTCGCTATGAGATTCTGGTCTGTGTCTGGTATCGACTGCTGAGGTCATCAGATCTTCTCGTTCCTACTTGATTATACTTTCACGCGAACCCTGGTCAGCTTCTTGCGGGAGAGCTGCACCCTATTTTAAGAAGCGGTTCTATGAAGAAGAATCTATTTTGAAGAAGAACTCCTGGAATGGAGTGCTGATTGAAACCGGAGCGTAGTTGATAGAGTGTTCACCCAGCAGGGTTTGAGAGTCAGTGTGGGCCGTGCATAGCGATTAAAGCACGATAATTAGGAGTCGCGGAAATCATTGAGTAAAGGGGTCCGAGTTATATGAAGTTAGGAGCAGGTGCCGATGAGCCCGCTATGCCACCGATCTTGATCTTTAAGGGCATCAAGCTGCTTTGGCATCCTGAGCTGCGCTGGTTGGTCTTAATGCCTTTGCTCATTAATGCAGGGTTGTTTTTTAGTGTGACGCTGACTGCCGTCAATCTGCTCGATGCTTGGCTCAGTCAAATGATGGCATCTTTGCCTACCTGGCTCGATTGGTTGGCTGTTTTGGTTTGGATCTTGTTTGCGGCGTTAGCGACGGTCCTGTATGCCTTTGGCTTTACCCTCTTGGCGCACCTCATCGGCTCGCCGTTTTACGGATTGATCGCAGTGCGCGTTTTGAATCTGCCCACAGAGGTGCAAGGAGCTCCTGATGGGACCGCTAGTCTAGGGTCCGCCGCCAGCACTGTTTGGCAGAGTTTTTTGCGGCAGCTACACTTTTTACAGTATTTGGTGCCGCGGTCATTAGGCATGGCACTGTTAGCTTTTATTCTGGGTTTTGTGCCGCTGCTCAATTTTGCGGTACCTGTCATGGTCGCGGCTTGGGCAGCTTGGGCGCTGGCCTTGCAATATTTGGATTATCCCGCAGATGCAGATGGCCGCTCGTTTGACTTGCTCAGGCAACGAGCGGGTCAGCGGCGGGGTCAAGCGATCAGTTTTGGTCTATGCGCGCTGGTGGTGTCAGCGATCCCTTTCTTTAATTTGATAACTGTCCCGGCAACAGTCATAGCAGGTGCGTTGCTCTGGCGGCAGGACTTTCAGTCGCGGTGACCTTGATCGATGTTTTTCAAACGAGTCATTCTGAAACTTAGACCAAGGGTCTAGATTCGAACAGGGCCCAATGTTAGCTTAGTCCGCTCGGCCCGCAAGGCCATTATCCCAATCGTTGAACGAGGCTACCATGGCACCATCTCCACAAGATCTAATCGACCTGACTGCGCGACTTCAGACCTTTATGGATCAACACATCTATCCCAATGAGGCGCGGTATCACGAGGAGCTCAATGCTCTTGATGATCGATTCTCAACGGTGCCCGTGATGGAAGAGCTTAAAGCTCTGGCTAAAGGGGCGGGGCTTTGGAACCTTTGGATGCCAGCGGATCATGGGGGATTGACGAACGAGCAGTATTCTCCTCTCGCCGAAATCATGGGCCGGGTTTTGTGGTCGCCGGAGGTCTTTAACTGCAATGCGCCGGACACCGGTAATATGGAGGTCTTTCTCAAATATGGCACCGAAGCTCAGAAAGCGCAGTGGCTAACGCCGCTTCTCGAGGGTGAGATTCGGTCTTCTTATGCCATGACCGAACCCGATGTCGCTTCGAGCGATGCCACGAATGTACGCACGCGCATTGAGCGAGACGGCGAGGAATACGTGATCAATGGACGGAAGTGGTTCATTACCAATGCGCCCTATGAACGTACCAAAATTCTGATTGTGATGGGCAAGTCTGACCCAGATAACCCCAACCGGCACCTTCAGCAGAGCCAAATTTTAGTACCCAAAGATACCCCCGGACTGACCATCATTAGGCCACTAACGACTCTGGGCTACGACGATGCACCCTTGGGGCATGCCGAGTTGATTTTCGAAAACGTGCGGGTACCGGTTGATAACATGCTCCTGGGTGAGGGTAGGGGTTTTGAGATTTCTCAAGGGCGACTGGGACCCGGACGGATTCACCATTGCATGCGGCTCATCGGATGCGCTCAGCGTGCCCTTGAATTGGCCTGCAAACGCGTCACCGAGCGGGAGACCTTTGGCCGTAAGCTCGCTGACCATCAGTCCATTCTCGAGGACCTGGCGAAATCGTTCAGTGAAATTGAGCAAGCGCGTTTGTTGACGTTGAAAACAGCTCGCCGGATCGATGAACTTGGCGCTAAAGATGCCAGAGATTATATTGCGGCTGCAAAGATTACGGTGCCTTTGATGGCTCAGACGGTGATTGACCGCTGCATGCAAATGCATGGCGCGGGTGGATTAACGGCGGACTATCCAATGGCTGAGGCGTTCAACTATGCCCGCTGGTGCCGCCAAGCCGATGGCCCTGATCAAGTGCATATGATGGCTCTGGGAAAGCAAGTGATTAAGCGCTTCGGTGGCTGATGAATTCGGCTCTAGGCGTTTCGGTCAGGCATTGGACTTCGATTCAAAGGGCAGGCGAATGAGACCAAAATTCAAGCAGATTTTCGGGGCAGGTTTCATCCTTCTCATTGCCTCGCTGTTGATGACAGCCTATCAGGGTGATCTTCCCGCCGATGTAGTGGATGCGAAATATGTGAGCCCAGCCTCACAATTTTTAACCCTTGATGATGGTGCTCGGATCCACTTCCGCGATGAGGGTCGCCGTGATGGGACGCCCTTGGTGCTGATCCATGGCAGCATGGCGTCGTTGCATACGTTTGAGCCTTGGGCTGGGATTTTAGGCGATGAATATCGTGTGGTGACCCTTGATCTACCGGCCCATGGTCTGACTGGCGCTGTTCCTAATGGGGATTATTCGAGCGATGCGCAGCTCAAGGTGGTCAAGGCTGTGATCGATCACTTGGCCCTTGAGCAGATTGTTATGGGTGGCAATTCGATGGGCGGAGGCGTCTCTTGGCGGTTCGCGCTGGCCCATCCAAACCATGTTTTAGGGCTTGTTCTGCTGAATGCGTCCGGACCTTCGGCCTGGTATGAAAGTGAGAGTTCTAAGGAGCCCAAAAATGCATCCCCGCTGATTTTCAGATTGCTCGGTCAATCTTGGTTCAGAGCGATTGCGGGTCGCATTGATCCGTATTATTTGGCCGTTCAGGGTGCCGAATCGTCTTATAACGGCTCGCCCGTTGTAGACGATGCCTTGATCATGCGTTACTACGAATTGGCGCTGCGCGAAGGAACCCGGGAAGCAATACTGGGCCGATTTTCTCAGCCCTTTAATCAAACCCGGGCCCAGGTTGACCTAGCCTCATTGACGCAGCCGACGTTAATTTTGTGGGGCCGTGAGGATTCGGTGATTCCCGTGTCCGCAGGAGAACGATTCCATGAGGCGCTCCCCAATAGTCAACTCATCATTTATGAAGACGTGGGTCACGTACCGATGGAAGAAGCGCCCCAGCAGTCGGCGTCCGATGTCCGAACTTTTATTGAGTCTCTCGTCACCGCAATTTGAAATGCGCGACGAATCTGCTGCCATGTTGGCCAAGATGTCTTACATAAACTGCAATCCCACCATCAAGAAATAAAGGCGTCTAAGGCTGCGCCTTGTTGAACGGTCAGACCCTCGACGCGTTGAGCGATCGGAATTGATCAAGCAGTTGACTCAACCCGATCAGGTCAGACCGGGTCACAATTTCGGTCTTATCGCGGCAGGATGCCCCTTGGTCGCATTGCAGTGTCTGTGCTCGGAGGCCTTTGCGAAAATCCTTTAGGGGCCGCTGGACCGTCTTAACATCCAGTCAGTGGTAGGGTCATTCCGAGGGGTTATTGACGGTCATGCGCTTTGGCGTCGGTTGGTAAGTTTGATGCCTTTGGCTTGAGGGTTAACCGAAGCGCGGAACACCGGTTCTAATGTCAGAGGAGATCAATGAATCATTTTTTTAGAGCTTTGACGTTGACAGTCGGACTGCTGATCGTGCCCGTCAGTACCAATGGCCACGATGCGGTCTTCACGCTGGATATTGATGACAGCGGCGATGTCCAACCCCTCTCTGACGGTCTGCTGATTTTGCGCCATCTCTTCGGTTTTTCCGGTGCGAGTTTGACCACGGGTGCGACCGGCGAGCAGGGCGCGCGCTCAGATCCTCAATTGATCGCAGCGTATCTCGATCAACATCGCGATCAGCTCGATATTGATCTTGACGGAGAAGTGCGCCCTCTCACTGATGGACTGTTAATTCTTCGCTACCTGTTTGGATTTTCTGAAGCCGCTTTGACGGCGGGCGCCGTTGACGGACTGGCCACGCGTCAAACCAGCGCGGGCATAAAGGCTCACTTCACGACGATTTTAGATTCGGATGGTGATGGCATTGTTGATGCCTTGGACGATCGTAGCCCGCGGCTCACTGTGTTGGGAAATTCAGCGGTTGAAGTGGTCGTGGGCGCCGCTTATCTCGATGCAGGGGCGACTGCGACTGACGCAGAGGACGGTGATCTCACCAGTGAAATTGTCGTTTTCGGTTTGAGCGAGACTGACCTTCAAACCCCCGGCATTTATAGTGTTCGATTTGAGCTGACCGATAGCGGTGGCAATACTGTTTTTGCGGAACGTACCGTCACAGTAACATCGCCGGCTCAAACGTTGGGCGTCTTAAAGACGGGGACCTCAGATCAAGATCCGCAAGCGCTTTTGGGAGAGGGCTTCGCGATTATCGGTGCCTTTGATGCGGGGATCAATTACAACTCTTGTGAAAATGATCAAGGCCAGGGATGCCCGAACATGGGATGGTCCGTGGCGACTGATCCCGATCGTGGGTCCGTGTTAGAAGTCAGTCATTCTTCCTCCGCCGTTCACGCCGGGCTTTATATAAAAACGGGTGACACTGGGCCGATGAATCTCAGCGAGTTTGCTGGGGGCATTATTCAGTTTGATGTCAAAGTGATTTCGGGCGACCCGAGCATGACGATGAAAATCGACTGCGTGTATCCCTGTACATCGAATGATTATCGGCTGGCCGATGCCTCAGAGGGTGTTTGGGTGACCTATGAAGTCCCCGTGGATACGCTAACAGATCGTGACCTCGATCTTTGTCAAATCGATACTGGCCTCGTGATTTGGGCCGCTGAATTTACGGATACGACCTTCCAGTTAGGCGCGGTGCAATGGATGGCGAATGAGGCAGGGCCCTTAAATTCTCCTGACTGTCCTGAGCCGCTGCCGGCACCTGGCGCTGATTGGGTAAATCCTAATCTGGCTTCAGGGTATGAGGCGCCGACGAGTTATCAGGACCTTTCTCTTGCATGGTCTGATGAGTTCGAGGGGACCTCTCTCGATGCCGCCTATTGGAATACAGAAGTGAACGGTGATGGAGGTGGTAATAATGAACTGCAGTACTACCGGTCCCAGAATGCTTATTTAAGAGAGGGGCTTCTGGTCATTGAGGCACGGCGAGAAGGTTTTGGGGGCAAGAACTACACGTCAGCGCGTCTGACCACCGAAGATAAATTTGAATTTAAATACGGCCGGATTGATATTCGAGCAGCGTTGCCGACAGGTCATGGGCTTTGGCCAGCACTCTGGATGCTTGGCGCCAATTTTAAAGAGGTGGGCTGGCCCCGCAGCGGCGAGATCGACATCATGGAGCTTGTGGGTCAAGACAACGACCGGGTGTTCGGCACGGTGCATTGGGACAACAATGGCAGCAAAGCACAATACCCGACCTCAGGTGGCGGCTTTGAAGTGAGTAATGGCGAAACTTTCAATAATCAGTATCACGTGTTTAGCTTGGCCTGGTCTGAATCAGGCTTGGAATGGTTTGTCGATGGTGAGCGCTATCAAACCTTTGATATCAATAACGGCGCAGGCCTCGATGCCTTTCGAAAAGCGTTTTTCCTGATTTTCAATATTGCAGTGGGTGGTAATTTGCCTGGATCTCCGAATGACGACACCGAGTTTCCCCAGTACATGCATGTTGATTATGTGCGGGTCTATCAGCCCACGCCTTGATTGGGTCCAGGTTGGCGTTGCGCAGCACGGCCTGCTCCAGGGTTGGGATTGCCTGCTTGCCTCGCATGAGGGTTTGCTCTAGTTTGTGGGTTGAGCACCTTGAGGAGAAAAGCATGAGCGAAGCACGGGTAGAAGACTTGGATCTCGCGCAGATCGATATCAGCGATCCACAGCTCTATCTTAATGACAATTGGGGGGCATATTTTGCGCGGTTGCGGGCCGAGGCGCCGGTCCACTTCCAAGAAAACAGTCCCACCGGGCCCTATTGGTCCGTCAGCGCCCATGCCTTGATTAAAGAAGTCGATACCAATCATCAGGTTTTTTCATCCGCTGATGGCATCGCGATTGCCGATACGCCCCCGGAAAGCGCGGTTGCAGAGGGTGAAATCGTGATCGAAAACTTCATCGCGATGGACCCTCCGGATCATGACCGCCAAAGAGCGGCGGTGTCACCCTCGGTTGCCCCCAGTAATCTTGCGAATTTTGAACCTTTGATTCGTGAACGGGTGGTCGACATATTGAGCCATCTCCCGATCAACGAAACCTTCGACTGGGTTGATCGAGTCTCGGTGGAACTCACCGCCCGCATGCTCGCGACCTTGTTTGATTTTCCCTATGAGGATCGACGCAAACTGATTCATTGGTCAGATATCACCACGGATACCCCTGAGCTCACCGGCGGGGAAATCCTTGATTGGGAACAGCGCAAAGCTGATCTCATGGAATGTGCGGGAACCTTTATGGGGTTGTGGCAACAGCGCGCTTCGATGCCGCCCAAGTTTGATTTGATCTCGATGATGGCGCATGGCAAAGACACCCAGGCGATGGCCGAAAACCCCATGCTTTTTTTGGGCAATATTTTGCTTCTGATTGTGGGGGGCAATGACACGACGCGAAATAGCATTTCTGGCGGAGTGCTTGCGCTCAATCAGTTTCCTGACCAATATCAACTGCTGATGGATCGGCCCGAACTCATCCCAAATATGGTGTCAGAAATGATTCGCTGGCAGACGCCGGTGATTCATATGCGCCGGCGAGCACTTGAGGATTACAAACTGGGAGATGCGCAGATTAAGAAGGGCGATAAAGTCGTGATGTGGTATCTATCTGGTAATCGCGATGAATCCGTCTTTCCGGATGCTGACCGGTTAATCATCGATCGGCCTAACGCGCGAGCGCATGTGGCGTTTGGCTTTGGTGTCCATCGCTGCATGGGTAATCGCCTGGCTGAAATGCAGCTACGCGTTCTGTGGGAAGAAATTCAGGCGCGCTTTGAAGCCATTGAGGTGGTGGGGCCGGCAGAGCGTAACCCCAATAACTTTATTCGGGGGATTAAATCTTTGCCCGTGCAGCTTCGACCCCGGGCCCTGTGATCGCTCGTACGAACCCTTGCAGCGGCGGCCGATGGCGGCGCTGATGAGGTGATAAGCACTCAATCAAGATGATCAATAATAAAAGCGTACTCTAGGGCTGTTTTTCGGTATCGCTCGTACCGGCCTGTTGAACCGCTGTGTCCTGTTTTCATATCAATATCCAACAACAGGTCGTGGTCATCGGTCTTGAGGCGTCGTAATCGCGAGACCCACTTCACCGGCTCGAAGTATTGCACCTGTGAATCATGCAGCCCGGTTGTGACGAGCATGTGAGGGTAGGGCTGAGCTTTGACCTGATCATAGGGTGAGTAACTCAGCATATATTGATAGTCGTCGGGGTTGTTTGGATTACCCCATTCGCGATATTCGCCGGTCGTCAGTGGAATTGTCTCATCGAGCATTGTAGTGACCACGTCCACAAAAGGTACATGGGCAATAATGCCTTGATAGCGCTGGGGCGCTTCATTGGCGATGACGCCCATCAAGAGTCCGCCTGCCGATCCTCCGGCGGCAAACAATCGATCGCCATCGGCCAATCCCTGATCAACCAGAAAATTGGACCCATCGACAAAGTCGTTAAACGTATTTTTTTTCTGTTTGAGCCGACCGGCTTCATACCAAGGGCGACCGAGTTCCTGACCACCTCGAACATGGATAATCGCGTACATAAATCCACGATCAAGCAGTGACAGGATGGATGACCTAAAATACGCGCCGGTTGAGTAGCCATAAGAGCCGTAAGCATACAAATAGGCAGGCCTGGGTCGCTTTTGCTCAGACTGCTTGTAGACCAGAGAAATGGGCACTTGTTCGCCATCCCGGGCGGCGAAGGTGAGATATTCAGTCTCGTAATGATCTTGATTAAACCCCCCAGCAATCCTTTGTTGTTTCAGCACCTGGGTATCCCCGGTGCTCGTATCATATTCGACGGTTGCATCCGGAGACCGCAGGCTCGAGATTTCGTAGCGGACTAATGGGCTGTCGGCTCTGGGGTTGGCAGATAGGCTTAGGGTTGCTGGCATGTCGGTCACTGGAATCTGCCGGATCGCCTGACCCGTCTTGTCGTAGATCATCAAACGCGCCGCCCCGGCTTTCATTTCTTGGGTGACCAAGTGACCAGAGAAAACTTCGAAGTCTTCAATCAAGACATCGGGCCTGCCTTCGATCAAACCCTCCCATTGGCTTCGATCGGCTGAATCTTTTAGTGGAACCTGCATCAATCGAAAATTTTCGGCTTCCCAATTGGTAAGAATATAGAGCTGGTCACCGAGATGCCGTACCCGATACTCATGGCCGGCTAGTCGTTTTAGGACCGCCTTCGGTGCTGCAAGCGGTTCTGAGCGAGGTATCAGCAGAACCTCCGAACTCTCTGTACTACTGGCAATGATGTAGATGAAGCGATCACTGCGGCTTTCGGTGAGCCAAAGCGAGTAGGTGTTATCGCGTTCCTCATAGACCAAGGTGTCGAGGGTCTGGGGGGTTCCAACTTTGTGGCGATAGACGGCGTTGCCGAGCAGTGTTTGTGGATGTTTCTTAATATAAAAAAGATAGTCACCACCCGAGCTCCAAGCGATTGATGACGAAGCGCCCGTGATCTCGTCATCGAGATCGGTTTGGGAATTGATCTGTCTGATTTTTATCGTATAAATGCGGCGACTGACTCGGTCCTCGGCAAAGGCAACATAGCGTTCGTCTGGGCTGATCACCCAGTTTTGTACGCTGAAGTAATCTGCGTTTTGAGCGAGTTGGTTCACGTTGAGTACGATCTCATGATTGGGATCTTCCGGGTCCTTAAAGCGTTTATAGATGGGGTGCTCAGAGCCCTCTTCGAAGGCCCGATAGTACCAATGCTCACCATTTTGAACCGGCACGCTGCTGTCTCTTGCAGGTAACCTCTGGGTAATTTCTTCAAACAGTGTGGTCTGCAAATCTTCAGTGCCTGCAAGCATGGCCTGGGTGTAGGCATTTTCGGCTTCAAGCAATGCCAGCATTTCCGGATCTGAGCGGGTGTCATCTCGAATCCAATAGAACTCATCGACTCTGCGGGTGTCTCCCGCACCGAGCTGGGTGGTGATTTGTTTCGCAACCGGAGGCTGGGGTGCTGTTTTGGGCTGGGCTGTTTCAGTACTGCAGCCAGTAAGCTGGCTGGCGAGGAAAAACAGGACGAACAATAACAGTGGCATGTGAATTCCTGTGGAGATTGGATCGTTTAAGAAAGCTTCACCGTCTTGGGTTACGCATCAGGTTGAGGGTATTGATGTCAGGTTCCCGAGTGAAGCGTGGCTTTGGCCGCACAGTAACATACAACCCTGTCCATAAATGCGAAAGCCTTGAGGGCCGCTCAAGCATCTCATCAGCCCTGTCGTTCAATATTCGGCGCTTGATGGGCGATATGGGCGTTGTCAATTTTGCTCATCTGATGTCGATGTTCAAGGCACCAGTGTCATAGTGCCGGGGCGGCGAAAAATCTAAGCCTTCAGCACGAAGCCGTGACGATCGAGTGGGAACTGACGTACTCGTTGCCCTGTCGCATTAAAGAGCGCATTGGCAACGGCCGGTGCGATTGGGGTGGTCGCCTGCTCACCAACCCCCGTCGAAGGTGCATCGCTCTCGATGATGTGTACTTCAACTTTGGGCATTTGCTGAAAACGCAAGGGCCTATAATCGTGAAAGTTACTCTGCCGGACCTGTCCCGCCACAAGATCGATAGCACCATAAGCCACTGCATTGAGCCCAAGCATGACGCCGCCTTGGATCTGGGATTCGATCCCCAACGGATTGACGGCAAATCCGCAGTCAACAACGCAGATGACTCGGTCCACCGAAAACTCACCATTCGCGTTAACAGTGACCTCAACCGCTTGGGCGATGGGCGAGACGGAATAAATGCGTGCTGCGAGCCCTCGGCCTCGGCCTTCAGCCAGTGGCGATGCCCATCCCGAAACGGTTTCCAGTGTCTTAAGGACGTGATGCATGCGTGGATGATCTCGGGTCAGATGTAGCCTGAGCGCCAGAGGGTCTTTGCCACCCTTGTGAGCGAGTTCGTCAAGAAAACACTCGTACGCAATGCCGGTATGGGTGTGCCCCACAGCTCGCCACTCGTGAGGGCGAACGCCAATCTTTGGGGGGTTATGGCTCTCTACTCTGTGATTTGGAATCTGATAAGACGTCCCATAGGGGAAAACGCCGAAAGGTTCTTGGAGGCAGCCGTCCACGGAGTAAATATCAATGCCTCGAACGAGGTAGGCTGGATCATGTTTGGTCTTTTGCATAATGGATTGGCCCACGACGGTTTGATGCCAGGCCTCAGGGTAGCCCGCATCATCGAGGCTGCCCCGCACTCTGTGAACAAACAACGGTCGATAATGACCGCCGCGCATATCCTCTTCTCTTGACCATATAATTTGAACTGGCACGGATTCGCCCTGTGCCGCCTGCACTGCATCGGTCACGAAGTCGGCGGTTTTACTCGCGCGTCGCCCGAAGGTGCCGCCCATTAGTGTGCGATGAATGATGACCTGTTCCTCGGGTAATCCAAGAAGTCGTGCGACGATGGTGCGATCGTTGCTTTGGTACTGGGTTCCAACCCAGATTTCGCAGCGGTCAGGGCTCACCTGGGCCGTGCAGTTCATTGGCTCCATGGTGGCGTGGGCAAGGTAGGGCATTTCATAGACTGACTCTAAGCTGCTCTCAGCCGCCTGTATTGTTTTTTCAGCGTCGCCGATGTTTTCGGCCAGCAGGCCAGGCTGGCGGCTGAGCGCCCGATATTCTTCGGTAAAACCTGCAGTCGAGAGATCTCCAAGGCCGTTATCGTCCCAATCGACTTTGAGGACTTTAACGCCTTTGGTCGCGGTCCAGTAATCTTTAGCGAGCACCACAACCCCAGCGTCAATGGCCTTTACTTTGATAACCCCAGGGATTTTAAGCGCGGCTTCCGCATCAAAAGTTTTAACCAGGCTGCCGTAGACCGGGGGTCTGAGCACAGCGCCATAGACCATACCCGGGCGCCTAACATCGATGCCAAATTGCGCTTCTCCCGTCACTTTCTCCGGGCCTTCGAGCCGTCTTTGAGGTCGGCCTAAAACTGTAAATTCGGATGGGTCTTTTAATTGCACTGATTTGGGCGGTTTAAGGTCGTGGTCGCGGATCGTGTCGATTAAATCCCCATAAAAAACGGAACGGCCATCAGCGTGATGGACCTGCCCGGCTGAAGTCGAAAGTGACGGGATGTCAGCGTCCCAGAGGCGGCTGGCCGCGGTAAGTAGCAATTGACGGGTTTTAGCACCCGCCTCGCGCATAGGTTTGAGCGCCCCTGCGGTGGATACGCTGCCTGCGGTTAAGTATTCACCAAAAATTGGGCTGAAGTATCGTGCCTCGGTGGGTGCGGCTTCCCACTTTAGGGTTTGCCAATCAAAGTCGAGTTCCTCGGCCACCATCATCGCAAGGCTGGTATAAACCCCGTTGCCGAATTCGGCATGGTTCATCATGAGCGTGATGGTATTGTTCACGTCGATCCGGATAAAGGCGTCTGCCATCAGACCCGATGCGGTCGCTGGCAGTCGAGGTTGTCCCATCAGCGGTATCTCAAAACCAACGAGCAGTGAGCCTGCGGTTAAAAGGCCGGTGGACTTTAGGAAACTTCGCCGATTTGGATGAAGAGAAGAAGGGTTCATGCTTGGCCCCCTTGCTCAATCAGCTTCGAAGCATGGTGTATGGCTTCTCGAATTTTCTGATAGGTGCCGCAGCGGCAAATGTGTCCATTCATGGCGGCATCAATTTGTTGATTACTGGGACTGCTAACTTGGCGAAGTAGTGCGGTCGCCGCCATGATTTGCCCGGACTGACAGTAGCCGCATTGTGCAACGTCAGCATCGAGCCAGGCTTGCTGAACCGCGGTGTATTTGCCTTCGCGTGCCAAGTGCTCGATGGTTTCAATGGACTGATCGACGACTGATGCGACGGGCAGGCCACACGAGCGGACCGGTGCGCCGTCAACGTGGACGGTACAGGCGCCGCATAGGTTAATGCCGCAACCATACTTCGTGCCGGTTAGATGAAGATGGTCTCGCAGCACCCACAACAAAGGTGTGTCTGGGCTCGCATCGACGGATTCTGGCTCGCCGTTGATCATGAGTTTGAGCATGGTTGGCCTCTTTATGTTTCTCTGGGGACAGTGTAAAAACAGTACCAGCAGTGTGATGGTCCGGGCAAGGCCTCGATTTCGCATCGATGAAGCCATTGGTTTTGAGGGTTGATCGGTGTTTCAAAAAAATACACAGGGGTAGGGGCACAGTCTTTCTTCTGACCGCAGCGCTTTCAGCACCGGTGCTTTGATTGCTTCTGATGATGAATGAATTTGGTGTTGCAAGCAGCTTGGATGACTTGGACCTAGGTCAAAGGTTTGATGGGCGTTCGATCTTCAGCAGATGAAGGACTCAATGTTGATTGGGTTACTTCGATGAGATGCTATGGCTTGAGTTTACAGCATTGATCTAGCGACCGAATCCGCGGATAGGATCCATTAATAGGATCCGTTAACAGAATCCATGGATAGACTCCAAGGACAGAGATCAGCACTCAGAGATAGAGCGTTCAGCGATAGATTCAAAGTTTAGAACCTTGGTGCCTGCTGTTCGTTGGCATTCTAATTAAGGATTAAACCCATGCTCCAGGTCATTTTATCGGGTGGTATTTTCCATGATTTTTCTGGAACCAGTCAGCTGCTTGCAGACTACGCTGAGCATTTGCAGATGGCCTCAATCATTGTCGAGCATCCCGATGAGGCATTCGCCTTAATTCAAGCAGGTGGCGTTAGCCTTCTGACAGTGAACGCGCTGCATTGGCCGATGGCGGGTGAAAAATATGATCCTTACCGTGACGCGTGGCGATATGAGATGAACGGCGAACATGCCCAGACGCTCCAGCAATTTATGGTTCAAGGGGGTAATTTGCTGGGACTGCATACTGCGTCAATCTGCTTCTCCGACTGGCCGGGGTGGCAGACTTTGCTGGGAGGCAGGTGGGTCTGGGGTCAATCCTTTCACCCCGATCCGAGTTCGTTAAGCCTTACGCCGACGCCGGCGGGTATGGATTTTGGCCTCGAGCGTTTCACTACGACGGATGAGCGATATACGGATCTTGAAATTTCTCCAGAGGCCCAGGTACTCATGGTTGGATCAGACTCGGAGCGCGCGGATGAGCCTTTGGTTTGGCGAAAAACCATGGGTGAAGGCCGCGCCGCCTACTCGGCGCTCGGCCATGATGCCCATTCCCTGGCCTCGGCTGGGGTTAAGCATCTGATGATGAAGCTAATGGCTTGGTTGGTTCGGTTGGATTAGGAAGGTCTGATGACTGAAAAATCGTTCATTATCACAGGAGGGGGTTCGGGCCTCGGGCGGGCAACAGCGGAGCTGCTTGTTTCAAAGGGTGCGCGAGTGACGATCTGCGGTCGCCGCAAGGATAAAATCGAATCGGTCGCCGCAAGCCTTGGACCTGCCTGTCGGGCAGTCCAGAGCGATATCACCCAGGCGCCGGATCGTGATCGATTGATTGATGCGGCCCTTGAGCATGGCGGCGGCCTTGACGGTCTCGTGAATAATGCCGGGAATATGTATCGGGCGACGATTGAGACGTTCGATGAGGTGCGCTTACTCGATCTGTTTAATCAAAACGTCATCGCAGGTCTCATGCTGTCAAAGCTGGCTGTCTCAGCCCTTGAGCGCACCCAAGGATCAATTGTTTTTTTAGGATCGACCCATACACGGCGCGCGTTCCCGGGAGGGGTGCCTTACGCTGCCACGAAAGCGGCGTTGCAAACCATTACGAAAGTCTTGGCGGCGGAACTCGGTCCCCGCCAGATTCGCGTTAATTGCGTATTGCCGGGTGCGGTGTTGACGGAGATTAATGAGCGCGCGGGCCTCGGCGATCAGGCGGATCAAAAAGCGCGACTCAACCAGCTGGCGCCTCTGCATGCGCTAGGCCGATCAGGAGAACCCCATGAAGTGGCGGAGGCCATCGCGTTCTTGTTAGAGGCCGCCTGGACGACGGGAGCACTGCTGGATGTTGATGGCGGTCTTGGTCTAGGTCTAACCAACCTTTAAACAATGCCGTTGATTGCATCATGCTTCAACACCAAAGGGAAAACGGGCGATGCAGCGAGCCACTGGCGAGTCTCGTCGCTGTTGGCAAACGTCGCCTTGGGAAAACCCCCTACAGCAAGCGAGGATCGTTACTTCGGCGACTCGCTGCTAAGGTCTCAGGCAGTCACTATCGTTTGTGCTCCATCTGCCACAGGTGACGCGATCCATTGAATGAACTGATGCTTTCTTTCTCCCAGGAGTACTAAGCGCTGCATCTCATCGAGCGGCATTACGGTTAATCCAGGGACGTCCTTGTTGGGGTTGACCAGGAGGAGGCGCTTGCGGGAGGTCGTTGAGTAGGCCCGGGATGGACGGTTGTTTGAGATCTTGCAGATTGGGCCGTTGTCTGCCCCCGCGCAGGAGCGGTATCATTCCAGGATTTTGATCAAGCGAACGAGGGTAGGCTGCTTTTAGGTCGGGGTTGGACAAACCTTCGTAAGCACTGTTGATGGCCTTCATCCTTGTCGTGTCATCGACGTCAACGGGCTTAAAGTCCTGATGAGCGTCCTGAGTCAGACTTTTATAGACCGAGAGGATAAGATCATCCGAAAAGCGCTACGGGATAGATTCAACGTGTCCCTGAGCGTCAGAGCATGAAAGTCAGTCAGGGCGATGTGCTGCCGAACCAAAGATTTTCAGAAGATGGAAACAATAAACTGAATCCAAGGTAGCCTTTGTGCTTTCCCTCACCAACCTGTAGCAGAGACATTGACGTGATCAACAGACTATTCCAACGCGAAAGCCAAAACCCCGCCGCCCGCTGCTGGCTGCTTTTCCTCTGTGCGCTCTGGACGTTGGAAGCGCCTGCAGACGAGTCTGGCTGGTCGTTGCATGGTCAGAACTTCTCTGAACAAAGGCTTTCGCCGCTGACCCAGATTAATCCTCAATCACTTCAAGACCTTGGGTTGACTTGGTTTTTCGACACAGGCACTCGAAGAGGCCTTGAGGCCTCCCCAATTGTCGTTGATGACGTCATTTACACCACGGGGTCTTGGAGTCGCGTGTATGCGCTGGATGGTAAAAGTGGTGCGCTGATTTGGTCTTTTGATCCCGAGGTGCCGCGAGAATGGGGCGCCAATGCGTGTTGTGATGTCGTTAACCGAGGTGTCGCAGTCCTGGGGGATCAGGTTTTTGTGGGCACAATAGATGGCAGGCTCATCGCGCTCGATCGAACCCAAGGCGATGTGCTCTGGTCAACGCTGACCATCGACCCGGGCAAGCCATATACCATCACAGGAGCGCCACGACTGGTTGGTGATTCAGTGGTGATTGGAAATGGCGGCGCTGAGTACGGTGTTCGAGGTTACGTATCGGCCTATGACGCCGCGACAGGCGCCCTGAAATGGCGTTTTTACACAGTGCCGGGTAATCCGGCTCAGCCACAAGAGTCAGCAGCGCTTGAGCGCGCAGTCAAAACGTGGACCGGTGATCAATTTTGGCGTTTCGGTGGTGGGGGTACGGTGTGGGATTCGATGGCTTATGATCCGGATCTCGATTTGCTGTACATCGGCGTCGGAAACGGGTCTCCCTGGAACCGTGACATTCGGAGTCCCGAGGGCGGAGACAACTTGTACTTGTCCTCAATCGTGGCGCTTGAGGGTTCGACGGGAGAGTACCGTTGGCATTATCAAACAACGCCAGCAGACAATTGGGATTACACCGCGACCCAGCACATGATTCTTGCCAATCTCCCCATTGAAGGCGTTTCCCGGAAAGTCATTATGCAAGCTCCCAAGAACGGTTTTTTCTATGTCTTGGATCGGGTCACGGGAGCGCTTTTATCGGCAGAAGCGTATGTCCCGGTTAATTGGGCGAGTGAAGTCGACCCAGAGACAGGTCGACCGATAGAGACCGATGTCGCGAGTTATCGAGACAAAGATCAACTGGTACGGCCGGCCCCTTTTGGCGCCCACAACTGGCAGCCCATGGCATGGAATCCTGATTCAGGCCTTGTCTATATTCCAGCGATGGAGAATTTCTCGCTGTATTCAAACCCAGCTGATTATAACCACCAGGATGGGCCGCATTGGAACACGGGGCAAAATGATGGCGCGATTCAGGATAATCCTCTCGCGAGCATCGATCCCCTCTATGCAGCGCCGCTTCTCAAGCATTTGATGCGGGGGCAATTGATTGCCTGGGACCCTCTAAAGGGTCGTGCGGCTTGGCGGCAGTCGTTGCCAAGTATGTGGAACGGTGGTGTGCTCACGACCGCATCAGGGTTGGTATTTCAAGGGCAAGGGTCCGGGAAGCTTGTAGCCTTCGAAGCGCAGAGTGGCAAAAAATTGTGGTCGACGGATGCTCAGAGCGGCATTATTGCTCCGCCCATCAGTTATCAAATAGACGGAGAGCAGTATCTTGCCGTCATGGCAGGTTGGGGCGGCGCGATTGGGCTCGTTTTAGCGCAGCCATCGGTCAAGCAGGGCGCGCCGGGTCGATTACTGGTTTATAAAATTGGGGGTGAGGCAACATTGCCTTCAGAGGCGCCCCAAGGACTTGTTCTGGACCCTCCGCCAGACACAGCGTCAGACCTTGAGATCGCCTCCGGGTTAGCGCTTTATAATCAGCATTGTATGCGTTGTCATGGCCTTGGTGCCGTGTCTCAAGGGTTGGTGCCTGATCTTCGGGCGATGTCTAAAACAACCCATGAGATCTTTGATGCCATCGTGCTTGATGGTGTTTTGGCGCCTGTTGGGATGATTGGCTTTGAATCAGTAATGACAAAACAAGACTCAGAGCATGTGCGACGTTATTTGATCCGTGCTGCCCACGATCAAGTGGCACTTCAGGAAGAGTCTTCACAGTGGCGTGGGGTTCGGGATTGGTTTTTCGATCAAATAGGATGGCTCGCGGCCAAGGTCCTTTAGAGCGTTAAGATACTGGGTCAGTCACCACAGCGGCCCTGGGGCCTAGCTAATTTCCCTTCTCAGCAATTGAGGACTGATTAAAGCGACGCCGAGTAAGGCCGCAGAATTTGTCTCAGAGGCAGCGCCATGGTAAGACAAGGGCTGGTTTCTGAAAAAAGAGTCAGCCATGTATCCAAGTCACTATGCTCAAGCGCATCCAGACCGCCCGGCCGTCATCATGGCCGGATCTGGGGTGGTGCAAACCTACGCAGAGCTTGAGGCCCGGGCCAATCAAATTGCTCACGCGCTTCGTTCCTCCGGTCTCAATCGCCTTGATCACTATGCGATTTTTATGGAGAACAATGCGGCCTATATCGAAGCCTGCGCCGCTGGGGAGAGAGCGGGGCTGTTCTACACCTGCATTAATTCTTTTCTGACGGCAGAAGAGATGGCTTATATCGTGACCAATTCGGAATCGCGTATATTAATTACGTCAGCCGCTAAGTTACCTTTGGTGCTCGATGCAATGCCAGCCTGTCCCAAACTCGAGGCGGTTTGGGTCATAGATGATCCTCAGGCGCCGGTAGATCTCTCGGTTGCCGAGGGTTTTCAAAATTATGAGGCTGTATTGGGTCAATTCCCCTCCACGCCGATCAGCGATGAATCCCTCGGTACGCCAATGCTTTATTCGTCGGGCACGACAGGCAGGCCAAAAGGCATTATCCGACCCTTGCCTGAGCAGCCGCCCAGCGAGCCGTTGCCGTTGTTCTCTTTTCTCTCACAACTCTGGCGGTATCGTGAGGATATGATCTATCTGTCGCCGGCGCCGCTGTATCATTCGGCGCCGCAAGCAGCGGTAAATCTAACGCTGCGGATCGGTGGGACCGTGATTGTGATGGAGAAATTCGAGCCGCTGGCGTATCTCTCACAGATTCAGAACTATAGCGTGACGCACTCCCAGCTGGTCCCAACCATGTTCAGCCGTATGTTGAAACTAGAGCCAAGCGTTCGCTCAGGGTTTGACTTGTCGTCCCTCGAGGTTGCGGTACATGCCGCAGCACCTTGCCCTGCAATGGTGAAGCATCAAATGATCGAGTGGTGGGGGCCGATCATTCATGAGTACTACGGAGCGACGGAAGGCCTTGGGTTTGCGGCCTGCGATACCGAGGAGTGGCTGGCTCATCCCGGCACTGTGGGTAAAGTTGTTATGGGAGATCTGCATGTTCTAGACGACTCTGGTCAAGCTCTGCCGGCGGGGACCGCGGGTACCCTATGGTTTACGACTGCCACAGAGTTTGAATATCACAATGACCCAGAAAAGACGGCAGAGGCATCGTCACCAGACGGAGTAATGACGACTGTGGGTGATGTTGGCTATGTCGATGAGGACGGATTTTTGTACCTGACGGATCGTGCTACTTTTATGATCATTTCCGGGGGGGTTAACATCTATCCTCAAGAGTGCGAGGACCTTTTAATCAGTCATCCCAAGGTGGCTGATGCGGCGGTGTTTGGCGTTCCCAATGAAGATTTGGGCGAAGAGGTTAAGGCCGTCGTCCAGCCGATTGAAGGTTTGGTTGCAGACGATGGATTGACTGAAGAACTTTTGGGTTATCTCAGCGGCCACTTGTCCCGCCAAAAAATACCAAGAAGCATCGACTATGAACAAGCGCTGCCTCGTCTCCCAACAGGCAAGCTGTATAAGCGCCTGTTGCGGGACCGGTATTGGGGCGAGGGGCGCTCGAAGATCGTTTAGGGAACCCGTTATGCTGGGTAATGGGATGGTGCATCTTCTACGCCATTTTTTGGTTCTAGAAACACCCTTGCCCAAGATGCTGGGTCGGCAGCTGTTTGGGGTAATGGGCTGGATATTGACTGAGGTTGTGAAGACAAAGCCTTATCGGGTAATCAATAAAAACCGCTTCAAAGGGTCTTTAAGGAGATAGATTTCAAAAACAGGCGCATAAAAAAGGTTGATAGAAAGGCTTAAAAAAAGAGCCAAAGCAAGACCATTTAAAACGGACCATTGAGAATCAGGAGCGTGAGCAGATGTTTGATACAGTTATTCGAGGGGTACAAATCGTTGATGGAAACGGCGGTGCACCCTATTCAGGTGATATCGCGATCAAAGACGGTCGGATCGAGGCGGTTGGGCTGGTCGACGGTCGCGGCTTCGAAGAAATCCAGGCTGAGGGCGCTATTGCGACACCAGGCTGGATCGATGTCCACACCCATTACGATGGACAGGTAAGCTGGGATGATACCCTTGACCCCTCGTTCAGCCACGGCGTGACCAGCGTGGTGATGGGAAATTGCGGTGTTGGATTTGCACCCGCACCCCCCGGCGGTGAGCAGCGATTGATCGAGCTCATGGAGGGGGTTGAAGACATTCCCGGCACTGCGCTTTATGAAGGGATTGAATGGGGACGGTGGGAAACCTTTCCAGAATATTTAGATTACCTTGAATCAAGGCATTACTCGCTCAATGTTGCAGCCCAGGTGCCTCACAGTGCACTGCGAAGTTATGTCATGGGTGACCGAGCACTGCGCCATGAAGATGCGACCGCTGAGGATCTTGCCGCTATGGCAAAGATTGTCGAGGAGTCGATGACCGCAGGTGCGGTCGGCTTTTCAACGTCCAGAACCGTAGGTCACCGCAGTGTCGTGGGAGAAACTATCCCCGGGACTTTCGCAGAGCGTGAAGAGCTGCTCGCGCTGGCGGGGGCTATGAAAGCCGCTAACAAGGGCGTTTTTCAGGCGGTGCCCGCGGGGGTTGTTGGAGACCTTGCTGGTCCAGAGCACCAGACCACCGAAGAGGAAGTCGCGCTGTTTGCCGATATTGCGGAGGCCAGTGGCCGGGCGGTGACGTTCACCCTCGCGCAGAACTTTAATCGTCCGGATCAGTGGCGTCATTGCCTTGATATTGTCGAGCAAGCCAGCGATCGAGGTTTGATCATCATGCCTCAGATTGCAACCCGGCCCATTGGCTTCGTGACCAGTTTGAAGTCTTATCATATGTTCCAGCGTCGCCGGACGTATTTAGAACTGGTTGATTTGCCGTTCGCTGAGCGGCTGGCCACGCTGAAGCGACCGGATATCAAGGCGCGAATTCTTGCAGACGACGATATTCAACCGGAACTGGCAGGGTCCATGGAGAATATTTATGGCTTACTAGGAATGGCTGCATCGAGCATGTTTCCTTTGTCTGTCCCCATGAACTATGAGCCCGAACCAGAGGACACCCTCGGTCACTTGGCAGAAAAAGCAGGGATGCCGATTGATAGCTTTGTCTATGATTTTTTGCTCGGAGAAGAAGGAAACAACTTTGCAATTTCCCTGGGTGCTAATTTTGTGTCGGGCAATTTCGATGTCATTCATGACATGCTGCTTCACCCTCATACCACCATTGGGTTGTCGGATGCCGGCGCCCACGTGAATTTGATTTTTGATGCGGTAGGGCCGACTTATCAGTTGATGCATTGGGTGAGAGATCGAAGTCGAGGACCCAAATTGCCGATTGAACTGATTGTCGCCAAGCAAACTGCTCGCAACGCGGATCTCTTTGGCTTGAAGGATCGAGGACGCATTGCGCCCGGTCAGATCGCTGATCTCAACGTCATTGATTTGGATCGATTGAGTCTTGGTGAGCTTCGAGTGACCCATGACTTACCCGCTGGCGGCGGCCGAATTTTGCAGTCAGCATCGGGTTATCTGAATACGTTTGTTCGAGGTGTAAAGACCCGAGCCCAGGATGAGGACACGGGCGCACGGCCGGGCAGGCTCCTTCGTGCCTAGGTTCTCACTGAGGGGTGCTTAATCAGAATGCCAGCGCGAAGATCAACTGGCTGGAAACCGTGATGAGGAGTTGGTTTTTGTGCACCATCCTGATGGCTGTGCCATCGGCTGTCGCGGATTGGCGAGAGGATCAAAGGCAGTCAATTCTGCACGGTGTACAGGCGGTGTTGATGTGCAATGGGCTTTTCACCAGTCATCGAAGTCTGGATGCCGTGTTTGCTCAGGAGCTCGCTTTTCTGCGCCCGCCCAGGTTTGAGCCAGCGCTTGGAACGGCTTCCAAAGGGCCTTATCGAATCGACCGGGTGATAAAAAATGTGACCGTGGGTACCGAGACACCCAGATCATCGGTTAGCGCGGTGTTCAGAGACGGATTTGGATGTATTGTTCTGCCGCCGGGTCAACTGCCGACCGATGGAGTGCTCGGGAGTTTGCCGGAGGATCCGAGGCCAGAGGAGAACCAAACTTTTTCGGAGGAGACTTGGCCTTATGGCGATCAAGTCACAATCCTTCAATCGGAAGCGGTCGATGCAGTGGCGCTGAAGGCTGCAGGAGATTGGGCCTTTAATCGTGAAACCCCCGAGCAGGTGACAACCAGCCTATTGATCACGCGCCAGAACGCGATGATTTATGAGCGCTATGCACCGGGGTTTAACGCACAGACGAGGCAGCGAACTTGGTCGGTGGCGAAAAGTATCGCGGCGACGTTAATTGGACAGCGGGTGCACTCCAAGCACCTTGCTCTGGATTCACCGCTCAATGTGGATTACCTGCCAAAACTCAAAAATTCTGCACCTGACCCTCGACGGCTAATCACTTTGAGGCAGGTTCTCAATATGAGCAGTGGTTTAGATCCGGTCGATCACTCGGGGATGGAATACCAAAATGGCAGCGGCCTTGTCTACTGGGCGGGTGATGGGGCTGCGGTTGCGTCACGAAGCCGAGGGCTTGTGCGAATGCCAGGCTCCTACTGGGATTACGAAAATTATGAGACGCTGTTGGCGGTTTATGCGCTCAAGCAAACCTTCAAGGACACAGAGAATTATCTCGCTTTCCCGAGACAGGCGCTGCTTGATCCATTGGGTATGAATCACACGTTGATTGGCGTTGACCGGTTTGGAGATTTTATTTTGAGTTCTCAGGTCTACAGCACCGCGCGGGATTTGGCACGATTTGGCTTGCTTCATTTGGCCGGAGGGCTTTGGGGTGATCAACGCTTAGTTTCTGAAGATTGGATCGAGTTTGTCCGATCTCCGGCGCCAGCTCCTAACAACCCAAAGCAGCTCTATGGCGGCCATTGGTGGCTCGTCCCAAGCGACCGTTTTGATGTGCCGAAGGACGCCTATTGTGCTGCGGGGCATCGTGGTCAGTTTGTGATTGTCGTACCGTCCAAAGAACTGGTCATCGTGCGTCGAGGCTTAGACTTTGGGCGCCAAGGCTTTGACCATTGGGACTTGACGCGTGAGATCCTAAAGGCGTTTGAAGCTTAGTCCCATTGGGTATCCTGTCTGACAGATGTCCTGGCGCTGGCGTGCCCAGCATCTGGATGACTGGGGCGCCCAGTCGCCCTTTAAGAACCGCTTCAGCCTTGAATCAGTTCGCCCAATTGAAGGCGCTGAAATCAGGATTGGTTCCATCGACCATGTGCTGGGCTCGATCCAGAATGCGCGGATTAAAATGCTCGTGGGTTTGAAGATAGAGTTGCTGGCTTCGAATGCCCTTAAAAACCACTTCGGCCACTTCGCTCGGCGCCATACCCTGTTCCATGATGGCTTGAAATTGTGCTCGCATCGCTTGTTGCTGCTCGGTTAACGGTGCGGGTTCAGCGTCGGTCAAGTTGGCGGGTCGATTTCGCGCGCTCGAGCCAATTTTAGTGTTTATAATGCCCGGGCAAAGTACCGAACAGCCCAAGTTTGAACCAACGCCTGCCAGGTCCCGATAGAGATGCTCTGTTAGAGCGACCACCCCATGTTTTGTGACCGAGTACGGAGCATTGGTGACACCTCCGATTAGACCCGCAACTGATGCGGTATTCACAATGTGGCCTGCTTCTCCGTGCTCTAGCATGTGCGGAACGAATAAGCGCTGACCGTGAATCACGCTCATAAGATTAACGCCCAATACCCAAGCCCAGTCCTTCTCAGTGCCCGACCAAGCATTGCCAGCCCCACCAACGCCTGCGTTGTTAAGGAGCAGGTGCACCCGATCAAATTTTGAAAGGGCCGCATCTCTGAGTCTTTCGAGCTCGGTTACAATACCGACGTCCACGACTTCTGATTCTATTGGATTATTAAACCGCTCCTGAAACGACGCTTGAGTGGCTGCAAGCGCTTCGGACTCGACGTCCGCCAACATGACCTTCATCCCTTCTTCAAGGCACTTTTGGGCCAAGGCTTGGCCGATTCCGCTTGCTGCGCCGGTGATCACCGCGACCTTGTTTTCGAAAATTTCCATAATCATCTCTTTAAAGTCTAAATTTTGATGAAAGCGAGCACCATTGATCGGCGACACGGCTAAAACTTCTTAAGGGGGTCCATCATTACCCAGGGTCATCGAGTTCTCAAGTATGGGTTAATCAGGGAGCGAGGCTGGGCGTTAGAGGGAATTAGAGGCGGCGTTGCTGCGAACAGAGCGGGTTTGCACAGAAAACAGTCAAGCATGCTTGGAATTGATTCTAAAAAACGCTACTTTACCGGGGAGGCGTTCTTTGAAGCGCGGTGGTTTATTGATGGGAGGAAGTGTGAGCAGTAATGATTCCAGCGTATTAGCAGCGGCGGCGCAGTGTCCAATGCATGAGCTTAACCCGATGCTACCAGCGCTTTTACGGCAGCCCTGGGGCATGAATCGTCGACTTCGCGACGAAGCGCCGATCTTTCAAGATCCGAACTCCGGGATATTTTTTGTGTCGAGGTACGATGATGTCGTCAAAATGGCGATGGATCCTACGACCTTCTCGAGCAAGATGTTGCAATCGACCCGAGCAATGAGTGGTTCTAGCGACCCAGAATTGTTAGAAATCATGGCGGGTGGTTATCCCCAGGTCGCGACCATGCTGACTCAGGACCCGCCTTTACAGCGGCGTTATCGAAAATTTGTCGATGGCGCTTTCTCCCCGGCCAGTCTTAAAGCGCTGGAACCTTTTATCGAGTCAACTGCACATGCTCTGATCGATGGTTTTATCGACCAGGGTCAGTGCGAGTTCCTATCTGATTTTGGCGTACCATTGCCACTGCGTGTGATCGTTTCACAATTGGGCGCGCCGATGGAAGATCTCCATCTGTTTCGAAAATGGACCGAAGCCTTTATTGGTAATTTGAGCCAGCAGTTGGATCGTGACGGAATCTTGGCAGCCGCGCGGGATATGGTTGAATTCCAGCATTATTTTGTCGAGCGTATGGCCGAGCGCCGGGCAGCGCCCCAAGACGATATTCTCTCGAAAATTGTCAACGCCAGTATCGATGGAGAGCAATCTTTAGGCATCGATGAGAGCCTCTCGATGATTTCTCAAATTTTAGTTGCAGGCAATGAAACGACCTCTGCATCGATTACCGAGGGTATTTGGCTACTGATCGAGAATCCTGAGGAATATGAACGGATCAAAAGAGATCCCTCCCCAGAGATGATCTCTAATTTTGTTGAAGAAGTGCTGCGAATCTCCAGCCCCTCGTCGAACATGTTTCGACGGGCGGTGAAGGAAGTGGAGTGGCATGGTGTAACCATCCCGAAAGATGCAATTTTGTTTGCGCGTTTTGCCTCTGCCAACCAAGACGAGCGACGTTTCCCAAATCCTTTGCGATTTGATTTAACGCGAACCAATTTGAAAGAGCAGGTTGCATTTGGAAAGGGTGTTCATCATTGTCTGGGCGCTGCCTTAAGCCGGAGAGAGATGAACATTGGCTTTCGAGTAATTTTTGAGCGGTTGGAGAATTTCCGGCTTGCCCCAGGTGCCGAGCCGCCCAGCTTCGCGGCCAACGCGCTGCTCCATGGGCTCAGTGGCCTGGATGTCAGTTTTGATCGGGTGGCGTAACCTATGCGGGCTGTTGGTGTTAGCCGTTGGTGCATCCCCTGTTTTTGGGAAAGGCCCATTACAAGTACCCCAGGAGGCATCGATGTGTAGTCAAGGCATGATCCAAGCGGTCGCAAGACAAGAAATTGAATACCTTCGGCGCGAATATGCCAAGGCGACGGATATGATTGGGCTCGGAACCCCAGAGGCCATCGCTGAGGGGCGATCAATTTATCAACGAATCTTCACACCCGATGTGGATTTTTCTGTTTCCGGTTCGGGTACGCAGCCGCTTGCCGCGACTGGCCCAGATGGTTGGGTTGATGTGGTGCATGGTGCGCTGGGACCTATGGGTCCCACTCAGCATCTGATTGGCACCCAGCTGGTTGAGTTTGACGTGTTGGAATGGGATGAGCAGTGCGTTGTCACCAGCGGCGCTGCTCGAATGCAAAGCTACGTCCAAGCCTGGCACGATCAGGCCGAGCGAGAAGTCTGGTTGTTTCTTGGCACTTATTTCGATGAAGTGGTTTATGGAAAAGCGCTAGGCTGGCAAATTAAAGCCATGGAGCTTCGCCGAGTCACCGGAGAGAACCGTCCCTCCGGAGAGGCGGTTGCGACGGTGCCGCTTTAAAGCGCTTTCTTGGCGAATCACTTGCTCTGCCTCGTTACTTGCCACAGGGGATTGATACGCCCCATCCAATCGATTCAGCTCTGCTGGGAAAAGCCAGGTTCAATGGTCACTTGAGTGATCTGTTGATTGCCCATCCTCATCCGTCTCCTCTTGGCGTTGACGCCAAGACAGGTAATGTTCGACCTCCGCTCGCAATTGCCGGTAGATAAAGCTGATGACTGCGACATCATCGATATAACCCCAGCCCAAGAGAAAGTCTGGGATGCTGTCGAGCGGCATAAGGAAATACAGGATTCCGGCGATGATCATCACGGGAGTTTTGGTTTCGTAGTCTTTGTAGGCCCCGCTTAAAATATCGTGAGTCCAAGCAATGAGTACAGCGAGTTGCTCTTTGATCTCTATTAATCGGTGATTTTGTGTCCTCGCTAATTTATCTTGGGCGCTATGCAGTTCTTTAACTAGGGCTTTAGGCTGCTTCAGCAGTTTTTCTGCGCGTTGGGTCAGTGCCTTGATGCGGGTTTCGGAGCGGTTAGTTTTCATTTGAGTAGGTCAAACCGTCTTTTGAACGAATGGCGCGATACTTGGACGTTGTGACTGTACCTCGAACCAAGTCATGAGCGTTGTCAGATGTGCACTGGGTGCGAGATTGACCATTCGGGTCGCAAAATCGATGGCAACCCACAGCGAAATATCCGCCATGCTGAAGGCATCGCCCGCGACAAAGGCACTTCCCGCCAATTCGCGATTGAGCTGGTCATAAAATGCGTGGGTCCCCTGATCACTGTGTATTTTTGCTAGGGGGTTTTGTTCAAACCGGCCCAGGCGCCCAACGATCGGGCCGTTGACCCAAGACGTTCCGATCTGGCTCCAGAGCCCGAGCTCAATGTGACGATTTCGCATTGCGATCATGCCAATTTCGAGGGGCGTTCGTCCAAACAAGGGGGGAGTTGGGTGGAGCGCTTCGAGATAACGGCAGATCGCGGTTGACTCGCTCAAGTCGTCGCCGTTTTCAGTTTCTAGAACGGGAATCTTGCCTTCACTATTTTTTTGAAGGAAGGCCTTCGATCGATGTTCTCCCCGGGAAAGGTCGACGGTAATGAGCTCGAAGTCGATGCCTTTCTCAGCTAAAAATATTTCAGCTTTTCGGGGGTTAGGGGCGCCAGCATAGCCAAATAATTTCATCCATCGATTCTTGTTGAGCGTCGGTAGTCTATCTTAGAGTAAGCCAGGCGGGAGTGATACGGCCGGATGGGTCGATGAAGACTCGGCCACCACAGGTCCGGTGAAAGCAGGTGGGGCTTGAGCGCTTTCGCGATGATCATTGATACAGCCCAAGAAATATTCAAGAATTGGACCCCCACCGCTGTGCACAGGGTCGGCCCTGGCATGCGTTCAGGTTCGTTCGTGTTAGGATGCCGCGCATGAGCGCTGTGATTACTCTACAAAATGTAACCCTTGCCTTTGGTGCGAAACCTGTTCTTGAGGACGTTAATCTCACCATCGATTCGGGAAGCCGTTGTTGCATAACGGGCTACAACGGTAGCGGTAAAACAACGCTGCTCAATGTCATAAACGGGGTTTATCAACCCGACTCAGGGCAGGTAACACGGGGCCCGAGTCTGACTTTTTCGGCCCTGCCTCAGAGCGTTGATTTTGGTGAAGCTTTGACCACGTTTGATGCGGTTGCGGCAGGACTGGGTCCAATCGGTGAAGTGCTTGGGGCATTTCGTCGGTTAAAAGATCAACCCGGGACCGAGGCAGAGCGACACCGGCAGGACCTTCGTGCTGAGCTTGATTCGGCTGAAGCTTGGCACCTTGAAGCTCAGGTCGACGCGATATTGGATCGCCTGAAGCTCGACTCGGATCAGGCAATTTCTGAACTTTCTGGGGGTTGGGGCAAGCGGGTCGCGATTGCACGAAGTCTTGTAGGGAACCCTGAGGTTTGGTTGCTGGATGAGCCAACGAACCACTTGGATATTCCCACGATTGAATGGCTTCAATCAGAATTGACTCGTTATCAGGGAACCCTAATTTTCGTTTCCCACGACCGTGCATTAATGGAGGCGCTATCGACCTGTGTTGTTGACGTTGATCGCGGTGTTGTGAAGCTTTGGCCCTGTGGATACACCACCTTTTTACAACGGCGTGAGGCTGAACGCGAACGACTGGCAGAGGTTGATGCGCGCTTTGATGCCAAATTGGCTGAGGAAGAAGTCTGGATTAGAAAGGGTATACAAGCTCGGCGAACGCGCAACGAAGGACGAGTGCGAGCGCTTAAGCAGATGCGCGCTGAGCGGGCAGAGCGAGTGTCTCAAAGCAAACTCCTGTTAGAAGTTGACGCGGGTCAACGATCTGGAAAAATCGTCAGCGCGTTCAAAAACGTCAGCTTTGAGCTGGGTGGTGAGTTCCTAATCAGAGACATGAACTGGGTGGTTCAGAGAGGTGATCGAATCGGTCTTGTCGGGCCCAATGGTGTCGGTAAATCGACCTTGATCAAACTGCTAATTGGAGAATATTCGGTGTCAAAGGGCAGCATTCATACGGGGACAAAAATCGAAGTCGCGTATTTTGATCAGTCCCGGGCAGCTCTGGACCAAGAGATGACCGTGAACGAGGCTATCGGCGCGGGTCGAGATTTTATTGAGATTAACGGTCAATCAATTCATGTGGTCTCTTACTTAAAGCGCTTCATGTTTGACTCGGCACAATCCAGAGGAAAGATCAGAACCCTCTCGGGTGGCCAACAAAATCGACTCTTAATGGCGCAGCTCTTCGCTCAGCCCGCAAATCTGTTGATCCTTGATGAACCGACCAATGATTTAGATGTCGAGACTTTAGAGCTCCTTGAGGCTTTATTGCACGAGTATTCCGGTACAGTGCTCCTGGTCAGTCACGATCGCCGGTTTCTAGACGAGGTCGTAACATCGCTGTTGGTGTTTAAAGGCGAGGGACAGGTAGAAGAGCAGGTCGGCGGATTTTCTGAGTGGGTTGAACGGGGGGGAAGCCTTCAGCCGGCTCAAGCCCAAGCCGTTGATGCAGGGGATTCTGGAGATGCTGGAATCGATTACGAGGCGCGAAAAAAGAAAAAAGCAGAACGTCGGCGCTTGCAGAAATCCTATGATGAGATGCCATCGCGCATTCAGGCGTTGGAGTCTGAGGAGCAGGACCTTATGAAACGGTTGAGCGCGCCTGATTTTTTTGAGCGTCCTGAAGCGGAACAAAAAGCGGCTTACGATTCTGCAGACAAGCTTCGGGATGAGATCGCTGGTCTCTATGACCGATGGGCTGACCTCGAAGCGCGCCTGGAATCAGCTTAGCCCCTTAAAAGGTCGCCACTGGGGCAAGGTTGTTGTGCTCGCAAGCACCATCAGGCCCGCGAAAATGCCCAGGTTCTTAACAAAATTTTGAACTTCGTGGGGCTGGGATGTCTCAGGGTAGACGTTCCAAAAGTCGTGCATTCCAAAGTTAATCGCGAGTGTCAACAGAGCGAGCATCAGCGCGATATCTCGGAGTCTAAATCCAAGCATTAAAGCCACACCGCCGCCTACCTGCAAAACAATGGTTAGGGGCAACAACACGTTGACCAGCGGAATTCCGTGCTGATGCATGTAAACAGCAGAACCAGCGTAGCCCGTGATTTTCATGATGCCGGGCAGCAAAAAGTAGAGGCCTAACAGGCAACGGCCGAGGGTGAGTGCGGTAGATTCAATCATTCTAACTTCCTTAATTGCTCTGGGTCAGCGCATCAGCGGGGTGATCGGGCTCAAGATTCGATGCGGCCAGTCGCCATGGGGTTAGGTCCCACTCCGGCCACCGAGCTTCGGTAAGCGCCAAGGTTCGCGGCGTCCAATAACTGGACCCTGGTAGGGGAATACCCAGACAAGCAAGCTGTTCGGGCATGGCGTTGTTAAGGACCAGCGGCCAGGGCCTGTTTGCCGCTGATTGCCAAACGTGAAAGCCGATCATGTCATTGCCAGCGGCCTTATACCCGACGGTCATGGTGTAGCGTTTGCCATTGGGACGTGAGAGGTTGGTTCCCCGGTGAAAAGTGTCAATGCTATGAACAACCAGGCTGCCAGCGCCAGCAGCAGCGGATCGTTCAACGGCTTTGAGTCTTGGCTGATCGGCTGCCTCTGCAACCACTGCCCCTGGCGCCAATAGGCGGTCGCTATCGGATTTGGTCACGTAATGCAGGGCTCCGAGATCATCAGAGACGTCGCTGATATATACAATAAAATCGATTGAGCGCTGGCTTGGATGGTCACTGGGTACTGTTAGGGTATGGTTTCCGAAGTCACAGTGATGCATTTGATCGTAATCCGCCTCACCGGTGAATTTGGCCCAGGTGTGCGATTGATAGAGATGAACGGACTCGACCTCTAGAAGGTCCTGCGCAAAAGCGATCAATGCTGGATGCAGAGAAATGAGGTTCATGGCAACGCTGCCGTCATACGGTAGGCTGTCGATATTTTGAAATTGCTTGTAATGCATTGCGCCGAAGGCGCCAGGTGGCTTTTTAACGAGCTCGCGAGCTGACTCGGTCTGGGGTGCAAGATGGCTGTAGAGGTTCTCAAAATCTGAAAAAATGGGTTCGATCTCATCGGGTCGAAAAAAGTCTTCGATGATGGCGAAGCCTTCTTCCCGCCACTGGGTAATGTGCTCGTGGCCGTGGCGCTTATCCATGATGCTGCGTCGCTGTGCTGATCTTAGGGGAGTTTAGCGCTGCCTGACGGTCTGCGTCTAGGAAAGGGAGGTCCAAAACGCCAATGGTCCCAGGGGAAGCTGACTCGGCCCTAGAGAAAGAGATTGAGTCTAGCGCGTCGATATGGTTTATATACGTGTCAGCAGGCATCGATCACTTGATTCCGTGCCTGAAATTTTTTACGGGTCTTTAACTTCGTTTGGGGCTCGTCTGGTTACAGCTTAAGGGTCGTCATGTCAGCATCTACACTCGAAAAAAATCCAACGTTTTGGTTTTATGGCTCGGCGTCAATTGCTTACGGCATTAAAAATAATGCTTTTAGCTATTTGCTTTTAATTTATGCCAATCAAGTATTGGGCTTGCCAGGCTATCTGGCGTCCTTAGCATTGGCGCTAGCGATGATTTGGGATGCGGTGTCAGACCTACTGCTTGGTCACTGGTCGGATAAAACCAGCAGTCGTTATGGTCGGCGCCATCCATTTATGTATGCCTCTGTCTTTCTCCTGCCAGCAGCGTTTTACGCTTTGTTTAATCCGGTCATCGAACTGACAGAAACCACCACGTTTTTTTATGTGCTGACGATGGCGCTTCTGATTAGAACGGGAACGACTCTGTTCGAGGTGCCGTCAACGGCACTACTCCCCGATCTTGAAACCGAATACGATCGGCGCAACAAATGGCTGGCGCTCCGCCATTTCTTTGGTTGGACTGGTGGCAATGGTATCCACATGATCAATATGTGGTTTTGGGTCGGTGCTTATGGTTTCTCTCAACAAGCGGGCTATAGCATTTATGGTACAGCTGGCGCGCTGATTATTGCGGTAGCGATCATGGCGTCGGCGCTCGGCACCCAAAAGGTAGCAGCCGCTCTGCCAAAGCCTCAGGAGCCGTTTCGAATTCGTGAAATAAATCGAGAAATCCAACAGATTTTTCAGTCCGTTAAAAATCGAAATTTCGCGGCGCTGTTTTTCTACGGCCTCACCGTTGGCATTGCAGGGGGGCTTGGAACCGCGCTTTATCTTTACAACACCACCTATTTTTTTGGTTTCTCGGGTAAGCAGATCAGCGTGACTGCGATCGGTGTCCTGATTTCGCCGGTCATTGCGTATTGGGCCGCGCCGTTTTTGGGCAAAATGTTTGGGAAAAAGCGAGCAGCGATTTATGCGATCCTGGTCAATATTGCGCTCTATCCCATGCCCTATATTTTGTTGCTGACCGGCTGGTGGCCTGGGCTAGGTAGCTGGGTCTCGCTCTATATTTACAGCATTTTTATTGTGGTTGAGGTGGTTTGCGGCATCATAGGCGGCGTTCTCCTTGACTCAATGATGGCCGATGTTGTCGAAGACAGTGAACTCAAGACTGCGAGGCGGTCCGAGGGACTGTTCTATGCTGCCCGCGGTTTTGCAGCGAAAGCGATTTCTGCGGGTGGGATAATTGGTGCAGGCACGATTGTCTCGTTGGTGGGCTTAGATGGTGTGACGTCGGTGAATGCTGTCACCCAGGAAATCCGCATGAATCTGGCGCTTTTGTTTTTGCCCCTCTATTGCGGTCTTTTTCTTATCGGCTTGTGGATCGTCTCAAGCTATCGTATTACTCGAGAGGATCATTCGGCGCACCTTGAAAGTTTGGCAGCTAGGAAACAGCAAGATACCGATTTAAATCCGAGCTAGAGTGAAAAAGCCGATAGAGATAAGGAGCACCCTATGACGATTGCCGCGGTAAATTCTGCAATGCAGCGTTATATCGACGAGGATATTTTGTCTTGCGTGAGCTCGATGGTGCTCAAGGGCACAGAGATCGTCCATGAGAGTTATTTGGGATTCAGTGATCTTGAATCCCAATCGCCTGTCCAGCCCGATAGCATTTTTAGAATAGCCTCGAATACGAAGATAGTGACTTCGGTTGCGTTGATGATGCTTTATGAGCAGAGCCGGTTCGAGCTTGATGATCCATTGGCGAAATTTTTGCCAGAATTCTCTGACATGAGGGTCTTAAATGCGGACGCGAAAAGCAGCGAAGACTGTGCGCCAGCGAAAAACCCGATTTTGATTCGCCACTTGCTGAGCCATAGTGCTGGATTCTCCTACGGATTTATTGAACCGGAATCGATTATTGACCAATGCTACAACTCGGCCTCTCTGGGTGGGCTCTCACCCCGAGACTCGAACTTGGCAGACTTTGTTCAGGCCGTCGCTAAATTGCCCTTGGCGTTTGAGCCTGGGAGTGGCTGGCGTTATAGCGTTGCCACCGATGTTTGTGCCCGACTAATCGAAGTGCTCAGCGATCTGCCGGCAGATGGCTTTATGAGAAAGATGCTGCTTGACCCACTGGGAATGGAAGACACTGACTTTTTTGTTCCGGAATCAAAGCGCAGTCGATTGCTGTCGCTGTATGCGCCAGTGGACTTTTTTGATCCGATGGCCAGCGGCCTGAACAAATATGAAGGCAATGCCGCGGATCAAGCGTCTGACCAGCCTCCGAAGTTTATCAGTGGCGGAGGGGGGCTTTATTCGACGCTCCCCGACTATGCTGAATTCATCCGGATGATTGTCAACGGCGGACACTGGCAGGGACGTCACTATTTGAAGCCTGAAACCCTTCAACTCATGCGAACCAATCAATTAGCGGCGGGTGTGGGGGTTAACTTTCCTTTTTGGGAAATGCCTGGAACGGTTTTTGGTTTAGGGTTCGCACTCAAAACTCAGCCGGCTGAGGAAGAGTCATCTTTGGCCGTTGACGAGTATCACTGGGGTGGCCTGATGGGAACACACTCTTGGATGGCGCCTGCCGCCAATCTGACGGGACTTTGCTTTGCCCAGCGTATGCCGGGGTTTTGGCACCCGTTTAGCCATGAGTTTAAAAAGTTGGTCTATGCTGCCGCCGAAAGCGGCATATAGCCCATGCAAATCCATGATGGTTGACGTTAACTGCGGTTCGGCCCATGGGCGCTAAGCGATGGATGTTATGGAATCAATCGCGTCTAGGCGCGTTCGAAGTTGTGCCGAAAATAACCTGTCTATTTTTTGCCGGATGGGTGTTGATCTTTGGAATGGTCGCTGAGAGTGTCGGGTCAGCATCGATCGCGAAAACACTCAAGAAGGATGACTGGAAGGGGGTGAGGATGTCCGATAAGCCATTTGTTGAATCTCAGTCTGGGCTTTTTGAGGGGCTCTGGGCCAATGATCTAAAATCGGTGCGCGTCTTTAAGGGTATTCCATACGCTGAACCGCCCATCGGCGATTTGCGATTTCGTCCGCCGGTGCCGAAGGCGCCCATCAAAACACGCTTCTTAGCCCAGAACGACGCTTCCCCTTGTTGGCAGTCTCAAGGCAATGATGTGTTTGTTTGGTCCCTTGGATCTTTTCCGCGAAGCGAAGACTGTTTACACCTGAATATTTGGGCGCCAACTTCGGCGGTTCCGGAAAATCCCATGCCGGTGATGGTGTGGTTTCATGGTGGTGCTCATAACCGCAGTTGGGCGCATCATCCTCTTTTTGACGGGACGAGTTTCGCCGAGCAAGAGGTGATTTTGATCTCAGTTAACTATCGACTGGGCCCATGGGGATTTCTGGCGCTGCCGATGTTGTCAGAGGAATCCGAACAGGGCGCTTCGGGAAACTACGGTCTGCTCGACAAAATAGAGGCACTCCGCTGGGTGCAACGATCCATTACCGCTTTCGGCGGTGATGTGCACAATGTGACGATCTTCGGGCAGTCCGCGGGTTCGCAAAGCACTTGTGCTTTGATGGCATCGCCGTTAGCTGACGGATTGTTTCATAAAGCCATTGGTCAATCCGCCAGCTGCTTGGATCAATTTGATGTCGACCCCCAAGGCTTTGAAACAGGATCAGCGCTTTTATCGGAACTGGGCAATCCAAGGGATGTGACTGCGCTCCGGGAGGTATCTAACCAAGCACTGCTTGATGCAGCGACAAAGAGTCGATGGGGGGCGCGAAGTCGAATCACCGTTGATGGCTGGGTGTTGCCCGATGCGCCGCTTCAGAGGTTTCAAAATCAGGAAAACAAATCGGTGCCGCTGATGGTTGGGTCCTTGGCCAATGAAGGCCACCTTCTGATACCGTTGATCACCGAGACCGATGCGCTGGGGTTTCGGCAGTTCTTGGCGCGCAGGTTTGGCCGTGATCCCTCGGCCATTGCCGAGATTGAGGCTGCTTATCACTCAGAGATTAAAGAGGGATATGCTAGCGCTCGTCATGCCATTGAAACAGACCTCTTCATGGCGCTGAGCATGCGGCATTGGGCGGCATTGAACGCACAATCTGGAGCGCCGAGTTATGTTTATTTTATGTCTCACGTTCCGCCAGCCTGTCAGATCTATCAACCGGACGCGCCGGAACTGATCTTAGACGAGGGGCCTCGCAGTGCAGGGGCTTATCATTCCGGGGATTTAGCCCTTGTTTTCAACACGATGGATCGAACCGGGTGTGGTTGGTCGGATGACGATCGGGCGCTTGCAACCAAAATGCAGCAGTATTGGACGACCTTCGCTAAAACCGGCGATCCCGGTCAGGAAGGCATGCAGGATTGGCCGGCTTGGTCTGATACCCGCGAAGTGATGGTATTTGACGTACCTACAAAATTGTCGAAGGATGTGCGCCATCAAAAATTGCTAAGCCTAGCCCGGGGTCTGGGCTTGGACCCAGCCTTGATCAACTGATAAAGCTAAAAGGCTGCTGCGGTTGCATCGAGTGCCGCATGCACCCCCGCGATCAGCTGGTCGATTTCAGACTCGGTGATGATCAGTGGCGGCGATAAAATGAGACCGTCACCGACTTGTCTCACCATAAAACCATTTTGAATCGCGCTGTTGCGGCAGAAAACTGCGGCGGCGGAATCGGGCGCGATTCGATCCTTAGTCCCTTTTTCACGAACCAATTCAATGGCGCCCAACATGCCCTGGCTCCGGACTTCACCGACGATTTCATGATCGGAAAGTCGTGCGATTGCGGCGGCCCAATGGGGCGCGGTGGTGTTTGTAACAGTGTCTAAAAGATCTGTTTCTTGATAGATCTCGAGGGTTGCAAGGCCTGCCGCGCAGGCGACAGGATGACCTGAATAGGTAAAGCCATGCGCGAATTCGCCGCCATCTTGAGTGATGACTTCGGCGATTTTTCCGTTAATCGCAACGCCGCCCAAGGGTTGGTAGCCATTGGTCACGGCCTTGGCGAAGGTAATGAGATCCGGCTCAAATCCGAAGGTCTGGCAGCCCCACCATTGGCCGGTGCGGCCGAAGCCGCAAATGACTTCGTCGCTGATGATTAAAACGTCCCGGGATCGGCAAATCTCCTCAACAAGCGGCCAGTAGTTTGACGGCGGTATAATGACGCCGCCAGCGCCTTGAATGGGTTCAGCGATGAAAGCTGCGACATTCTCTGCGCCTAGGGCGTCAATTTTGTCCGCGAGGGACTGGGCGGCCAGCTGCCCAACCGTCTCGGGTAGGTGCTCGCCAAGGTGTTCAAAGCTGTAGGGCTGGTCGACATGATGCACATACGGCAGGCCTGTCATCTGCTCGTGCATGCCCTTCATCCCTCCG
>MDTB01032633.1_pt1 | contig 46457 bp, 46 predicted proteins | sample 811161 | NCBI WGS metagenome assembly MDTB01 (sample SAMN05326650, study PRJNA326480) | marine metagenome | isolation source: seawater | place: Mediterranean Sea | collected 2009 | reverse complement strand
TTTCCTGGTGACAATAGCAACAGATAAACACCCGATTCCATCCCGAACTCGAACGTGAAAGCTGTTAGCGCCGATGGTACTTTGTCTTAAGGCATGGAAGAGTAGGTCATTGCCAGGATTATTTTTCTTCTATTAATTATTAAAATCAATAAAAATAAATAATGTTTTCAATAGTCATTCCATTATTTAACGAGGATAGAAATATTGTAGAATTAATTGATGAAATCAATTTAAGTTTAAAAAAAAACTACGTTTATGAAATCATATTAATTAACGATGCAAGTACTGATCAAACATTTAATAACATTAGTAAATTAAAAAATAAAAATATCAAAATACTAAATAACCCAACGAATAAAGGTCAAAGTTATTCCATTCATCGTGGTGTATATAACTCTTTATATAAAATAATTATTACTTTAGATGGAGATGGACAAAACGATCCCGCCGATATTCCAAAACTTATTCAATATTACTTAAAGCATAATAATGTAACTTTAGTTGGGGGAATCAGAAGAAAACGAAAAGATAAAATTATAAAAATAATATCTTCAAAAGTAGCAAATCTAATAAGATCTAAAATATTTAATGATGGATGCAAAGACACTGGCTGTTCTTTAAAAGTATTTGATAAAAATATTTTTTTATCATTTCCATACTTTGATGGTATTCATAGATTTATTCCTGCATTATTTACAGGATATGGATATCAAACAAAATTTTTAGATGTTAATCACAGAAAAAGAAAATATGGTGTTTCAAAATATGGAACTACAAATAGGCTATTTAGAGGTATAATAGACATAATAAAAGTAAAAAAAATTTTAAGAGAAAAAGGAAGTTATGACATACATACTTGAATTGCTCGGTTTAAATGATTTGAGCTTCAATGAATTTTTGTGGGTATCCTTTGGTACATTGGGGCAATTAGTGTTTTTTAGTAGATGGATTATTCAGTGGTTTTCTTCCGAAAAAAATAAATCTAGTGTTATACCAGTTACATTCTGGTGGTGTAGTTTAGTAGGGGGGATTATTACACTGATTTATGCCCATCATATTGGAAGTTTTCCTTTTATGTTAGCACAAGCTATTGGAATTATAGTATATTCAAGAAATTTATTATTAATTTATAGAGTGTAAAGTGAAAAAAATTCAGAATTATATAAATGGCAATTTAAGATCTTTTTCAAAAAAAGAGCTTTCCGTTGAAGATCCATCAACCGGAGATGAAATTGCTAAAGTAGTCTTATCTTCAAAAGAGGATTTTGAAAAAGTAATAGAAAGTTCAAAAAAAAGTCAAATTGATTGGGCTAATACAACACCTCTAAAAAGGTCTAGAATTTTATCTAATTATAAAAATTTGATAGAGAAAAATATTGATGAACTTGCTGCTACAGTATCAAAAGAACATGGCAAGACACTTGCAGATGCAAAAGGCTCTGTTACAAGAGGTTTGGAAGTAGTTGAATTTGCATGTGGTATCCCTCACTTATTAAAGGGTGAATTTTCTCAAAATGTAGGAACAAACATTGATTCATGGTCTGTAAGACAACCACTAGGTATATGTTCTGGAATAACCCCATTTAATTTTCCTGCAATGGTTCCGATGTGGATGTTTCCTCTTGCTATTGCTTGCGGAAATTCTTTTATTTTGAAACCTTCCGAAAAAGATCCTTCATGCTCAATAAGGCTTGCTGAATTATTTTCTGAAGCTGGGCTACCAGATGGAGTATTTAATGTTATTCATGGTGATAAAGAAGTAGTGGATTTGATTTTGAATTCAAATGATATATCATCAGTGAGTTTTGTTGGTTCAACACCTGTAGCAAAATATATATATGAACAATCTGCTAAAAATGGAAAAAGAGTTCAAGCATTAGGTGGAGCTAAAAATCATTTAGTAGTAATGCCTGATGCTAATTTAGATCAAGCTGTTGACGGTATAATTGGAGCTGGATATGGGTCAGCAGGTGAAAGATGCATGGCAATATCTGTAGCAGTAGCTGTTGGGGAGATAGCAGATGAATTAGTAAGCAAAATTCACTCTGAAGCTCAAAAATTAAAAGTAGCACCTTGGACAGATCAAGACTCTGATATGGGGCCTGTCATTTCAAGAGAGCACAAGCAAAAAATAGAAAATTATATATCGATAGGATTAAATGAAGGAGCAACATTAATAGAGGACGGGAGAAATTATAAAATACAAGGTTATGAAAATGGATATTTTATTGGACCCACATTATTTGATAATGTTACAGAAGAAATGACTATATATAAGGAAGAAATATTTGGACCTGTAGTAAGTGTTGTAAGGGCAAAAAATTATGAAGAAGCATTAAAATTAGTCAATGATCATGCATTTGGAAATGGAACTAGTATTTATACATCTGATGGTGAAATATCTAGACATTTCACTACAAACACAAACATTGGAATGGTAGGTGTTAATGTTCCTATTCCTGTTCCTATGGCATTTCACAGTTTTGGTGGTTGGAAGCAATCGTTATTTGGAGATCACGCAGTACATGGAATGGAAGGTATCCATTTCTATACAAAATTAAAAACAATTACAAGCAGATGGCCTAAGAGTATTCAATCAGGACCAGAATTTGTTCTACCTACAAATTAATTAATGAAAATATTAGTTACGGGTTGCGCTGGTTTTATTGGATTTCATTTATGTTTAAAACTAAGCAAGAATGAAAAAAATTATATTTATGGAATTGATAATTTAAATAATTATTACGATATAAAATTAAAAAAAGATAGAATAAGCATTTTAAAAAAAAACAAAAAGTTTCTATTTGAGAAAATAGATATTTCTAACTTTAATAATGTTAAAAAATTTTTTAGTAAAAAAAAAATAGACATCGTAATTCACTTAGCAGCCCAAGCAGGTGTTAGATATGCATTCCAATATCCAGAAGCATACATTAATTCAAATTTAGTTGGATTTTATAACATTATTGAAAATTCAAGATTAAGTAATGTAAAAAAGTTTTACTTTGCATCATCAAGTTCAGTTTATGGTGCTCAAAAAAAATTTCCAACAAAAGAAGAATATTCTACTGACAATCCAGAATCTTTATATGCAGCTACAAAAAAAAATAATGAGATTGTAGCACAATCATATTTTAATACATATAAATTTAAATCTACAGCACTTAGATTTTTTACAGTTTATGGACCATATGGAAGGCCAGATATGGCTTTATTTATTTTTACTAAATCAATTTTTGAAGGAAAAAAAATTCAATTATATAACTCAGGCAATCATGTAAGAGATTTTACCTATATTTCTGATGTAGTAACTTCAATTGAAAAAATTATTAAAAAGAAACAAATTGGTTCAGATATTTTTAATATCTCAAGTTCAAATCCACAAAAGTTATTATATTTTATAAAAGTAATTGAAAAAACTATTGGAAAAAAAGCAAAAAGAATTAACAAAAAAATGCAAACAGGCGATGTGTTAAAGACTCATGGAAATTCACATAAGCTTCATAAATTTATTGGTTTCATTCCTACTGTTAAAATAGAAGAAGGTATATCAAAGTTTATAAATTGGTATAAGGATTATTACAAATTCAATGAAAACAAATAGTAAAATTTTAATCACTGGAGCATCAGGATTAGTAGGAGGATCAATTTTAAGATTATTAATTAAAAGAAACTATAAAAATATATATTATCCATCAAGAAAAGAATTAGATTTAAACGATGAAAGTAAAATAAAAAAGTTTTTAGAGAAATTTAAACCAGATTACGTATTTTCTCCAGCCGCTTATGTAGGTGGAATAGAAGCAAATATGAAAGACCCTATTAACTTTTTATCATTAAATACAAAATTACAAAATAATATAATCATGTCTTGCTATGAGGGGGGTGTAAATAATTTTATTTTTTTTGGAAGTAGTTGTATTTATCCTAAATTTTCAAAACAACCAATTAAAGAAAATGAAATTTTGAATGGCAAACTCGAGTCAACTAATGAAGCTTATGCAATTGCAAAAATTTCAGGTCTAAAGTTGTGTTCGTATATTAGAAGACTTAGCAATAAAAATTATTTTACATTAATGCCTACAAATTTATATGGTCAAAATGATAACTTTGATCCAAATTATTCTCATGTTATACCAGCAATATTAAATAAAGTACTGTTCGCAAAAGAAAAAAATAAAAAAGAAATCAAACTTTATGGAACTGGCAAAGCTAAAAGAGAATTTCTCTACGTCGACGACTTGGCGAAAGCCGCAATAATTGCAATGCAAAAAAATAAAAAATATTCTATGATCAATGTAGGATCTGGAGAAGAAATTACAATTTATAATTTAGCTAAATTAATTTTAAAAGTAAGTGACTATAAAGCAAAAATAATTTTTGATTCTAATGTCCCTGATGGAACACCAAGAAAACTATTAAATTCAGACAGAATGAAGGAATTGGGCTGGAAACCAAAAATATCTCTTATAAATGGTATAAAAAAAACTTATGATCTTTTAGAAAACAAAATTAATATTAGACTATGAAAAAAAGAAAAGTAGCATTAATAACAGGTATAACAGGTCAGGATGGAAGTTATCTTGCAGAATTTCTAATTAAGAAAGGTTATGTCGTTCATGGCATCAAAAGAAAATCTTCACAATTTAATACACATTTAATTGACCATATATATGAAGATCCAAATCTAAAAAAAAGAAATTTTTTTTTACATTATGGTGATATGACCGATGGATTAACAATCACTAAAATTATAAAAAAAATTAAACCTAATGAAATTTATAATTTGGCAGCTCAAAGTCATGTTGCTGTAAGTTTTGAAAATCCAGAATATATATCAAATGTAAATTCTTTAGGAACATTAAGAATACTTGAATCTTTACGTTTATTAAATTTAGAAAAATTTACAAAGTTTTACCAAGCCTCAACATCAGAAATGTTTGGTGATTTTACTAATTCAATTTTAAATGAAAATTCTGTATTTAACCCAAAAAGTCCATACGGTGTTTCAAAACTTTATGCTCATTGGATAACCAAAATCTACAGGGAGTCATATGGAATATATGCATGTAGTGGCATTTTATTTAATCATGAATCTGAAAGAAGAGGTGAGACTTTTATTACACGTAAAATAACAAAAGGATTATCTGAAATTGTACTGGGTAAAAGAGATCTTATTGAAGTTGGTAATTTAAATTCAAAAAGAGATTGGGGTTATGCAGAAGACTATATAAAAATGCAATGGCTTATGCTTCAACAAAAAAAACCAGATGACTATGTCATAGCAACTGGTTTTCAAATGAGTGTGCGTGAATTTATAAATAAATGTTGTAAGTATTTGAATATTAAAATTAAATGGATAGGTAAAGGTTTAAATGAAAAAGCTATAGTAGTTGACAGTCAAACATATAAATTAAAAAAAGGAAATGTATTAATAAGAATTAATAAGAGATATTTTAGGCCAAATGACGTTAACTCATTATTAGGAGATGCTTCTAAAGCAAAAAAACTGCTTAAATGGAAACCATTAGTTTCAGTTGATATGATGATAAAAAAAATGATAGATAATGATATGAAGAAAATAAGTTTATCAGGTAAGTAATGTTTAATAATAAATCAATTTTGATAACAGGTGGCACAGGATCATTTGGAAAAAAATTTGTTAAACATCTTTTAAAAAAATATAAACCAAGGAAAATAATTGTTTTTTCTAGAGATGAACTTAAGCAATTTAGCATGCAAAAGGAATTCAATAGTAAGATAATGAGATTTTTTATAGGTGATGTACGAGATCTTCCCAGGGTTACTTTAGCTTTTCGTGACGTCGATATAGTGGTACATGCAGCTGCTCTAAAGCAAGTGCCTGCCGCAGAATACAATCCTATGGAATGCATAAAAACAAATATAAATGGAGCACAAAATGTAATTGACGCTTGTTTAAATAATAAAGTTTTAAAAGTTATTGCATTATCAACCGATAAAGCTGCAAATCCTATAAATCTATATGGTGCAACTAAGTTAGCTTCAGATAAATTATTTATTGCCGCAAATAACATAGTAGGGTATCAAAAAACAAGATTTTCTGTTGTCAGATACGGAAATGTTGAAGGTTCTAGGGGTTCTGTTGTACCATTTTTTAAAAATTTAATAGAAACTAAAGCAAAATATATTCCAATTACTCATCCAGATATGACAAGATTTTGGATAACATTAGATCAAGGTGTTGATTTTGTAATAAATTCTTTAAAGCTAATGAAAGGTGGTGAAATATTTATTCCTAAAATACCCTCGGTAAAAATCATTGAACTTGCAGAAGCGATTGCTCCAAAAATAAAGAAAAAAATTATTGGAATTAGGCCAGGCGAAAAAGTAAGCGAAGTTATGTGTCCAAAAGACGATAGTCGTCTGACAATTGAATTTAAAAATTACTTTGTGATTACACCCTCAATTAAATTTAATAATTTTTCAAATAATTATATTATTAGTAAAAATAATGAAAAGGGTAAGTTTGTACAAAATGAATTTGAGTATAATTCATCTTCAAATAGTAAATTTCTAAATATCAAGGAGTTAATCAAATTATACAGAAATGGTTAAGATGATACCATATGGAAGACAATTTTTAGACAAGGAAGATATAATTAACGTAAACAATGTTTTAAAATCTAATTATCTTACTCAAGGTGCGTATGTGCCAAACTTTGAAAAATTGTTGCAGTTAAAAGTAAAAGTCAAGTATGCTGTCGCTTGTAACAGTGCAACATCGGCCCTCCATATTGCATGTTTATCTCTTGATTTAAAAAAGAATGATATTGTTTGGACCTCACCAAATTCATTTATTGCCTCTGCGAATTGTGCGGAATATTGTGGTGCAAAAGTAGATTTTGTTGATATTAACTTTAATACTGGAAATATTGATATTGAATTTCTAAAAGAAAAATTAGAAACTGCGAATAAAAAAAATAAATTACCCAAAATCTTAATACCAGTCCATTTTGCTGGAAATCCAACTAATCAAGAGGCAATACACAAGTTATCAAAAAAATATGGATTTAAAATAATAGAAGATGCATCCCACTCTCTGGGCTCATCAAATAAGTCAAACAAAATTGGATCATGTAAATTTTCAGATATAACTGTTTTTAGTTTTCATCCTGTAAAATCAATAACTTCTGCAGAAGGTGGTGCAGCAACAACTAAATCATATAAATTGTATAAAAAAATGCAAAGTTTTAGAATTCACGGCGTAGAAAATAAAAAAAATTTATATAACAAATCATATTGTGCATTTACGCAAACTTATTTAGGTTATAACTATAGATTAAGTGATTTGCATGCCTCTCTTGGAATAAGCCAATTAGCTAAACTTGATAAGTTTATTAAAGAAAGAAATAAAATTGCAAAAAAATATGACAAAATATTTGAAAATACAAATATACAAAAACTTGAAACTAGTAAAAACTGCACGTCTAGCTATCACCTTTATGTTATTAGGCCAATCGAATATAAAAAAAACTATTCAAACTATAAAACGATAAAATTTTTTAGAAATATAAATATAGGAGTAAATTGTCATTATTTTCCTATCCATCTTCAGCCATATTATAAAAAAAAAGGTTTTAAAATAGGAGATTTTCCAAATTCGGAAAAGCATGGAAGATTGTCAATTTCAATCCCGATATTTGTAGGTCTATCTAATAAATTGCAAATTGAAACAGCTAAAAAAATTTTAAAATATTTTAATGAATTATAAAAATCATAAAGAAAATTTTTTAAAACATTTATCTACTAACAATGTAATAGTAAAACTAAGAAGTGAAAATAGAGCAATCTGGAAAAAAGTATTTTTAAATTTGAAATATCAACCTTTTTTTTATAATGAGGAATTTTTAGAATATAACACTGAATATGAAAAAAATAGTTATGAGTTCATTGATATTTCAATAATTATATTAAATAATAATAAAAATGCGATAGGTATTTGTCCAATTTTTCTTAAAAAGAATAAAAAAAATTCTCCATATAATATCAGCATATATATACCTCTTTTTACTAAAGATTTATTGTATGAGCATAAATATAAAATTAAATGTTTAGAAAAAATTTACTCATCTATTCAGGATTTCGCAATTAATATTAAAATATTTAATTTTACTTGCTTTGCTCTCTTTAATAATGAAGTAAATATTGATAACACTGTAAATTATTTATTTGAAAAAGCAAAAAAAGTAACTTTCAATCGTGAAATTTATACAAATTTAAAGTTTTCAAATGAAGAAATAATTAAAACAATTAACAAAAATCAATTTCAACAATTATCAAAAAGAATTAATAAATTTGATGTTAAACTCTTAGATAAAACAAATAATAAGATATGGAATGATTTTAAAAACTTGCATTATGAAATATCTGGTAGAAAAACTAGATCAGATAAAACATGGGATTTACAATATGAAAACTTAATATCAAATAATGCAATTTTTCTTTATGTAACTGATAATAATAACAAAATTATTTCTGGTGCATATTTTGATATTAGTAGAGACGAGGCTAATTATTCAGTATCTGTAAGTAATCATTATGCAAAAAAAAATTATATTAATTCCTTATTAATATTTAAGGCAATTAATATTCTTAAAGAAAGGAAAGTCCTATATTTAAGACTTGGCCGTTATGATGATCAAAAGAGTTCTGATTTAAAACAAATAAATATAAATAGATTTAAGTTGTCTTTTTCAAATTCAATTTTAATCAGTCAAAAATTAGATTTTAAAATTTCAAAATGAAATTATTTTTATGGCCAACAACAAATATTTTAACATTTATAAAAAATATTTTTTTCTTCAAAAATCACACGCATGTTGAGCTATTATTAAATAAATATTATAAAGGCGGATATCCTGTATTATGTAATTCTGCTAGAGTTGGGATAAAACTAATACTAGAAAAAGAGAATTTAAATAAAAAAGAGTTAGTCCAGATCTTTCCTTATGCAAGTCAGTGTGTAGTAGAGGCAGTTGGCTTTTCGTCAACTCCCTATTGTGCAATACAAAATTACGAAAATGAAAACTATAAAATACTTTATAATCAATGGGGATACAGAAACAGTAATCTATCTTCATCTAAAAATTATATTGATGACTGCGCTGATTCTTTAGTCGATATCGATACCAATATTTTTTTTGATACTAAATCCAAATTTATAATCTGGTCATTACCAAAAATTATATCATCTTTATCTGGAGGAATAATATGGTGCAAAAATAAAGAAGATGCAGTTTATCTCAATAAAAAAATTCATTCAAATAAAGGTTCCTATTTTCTTTTATTGATAAAGTTTCTTTTATTATATTCAAGTAGTTTATATAAAATATGGAATTTAAAAATATATAAAAATCCTAATTTAACAATTTTAGAAACATCCGATATTTATTCAAGATTAAAAAATTTAAAAGAAATAATAGAAGATAGAAAAAATAAAATTAAATTATTTAAAAAATATCTGCCCATTAAATATGAATTAAGCTCAAAATATTTACCCTGTGTTGTACCCTTAACTAATGGTGATTTTAAAAAATATGAATTGTTTATGAATTCATATTGTGGAGTTAGGCATTTCTATGATAGAAATAAAAAAATATTTTTAAAAACATATCCATTACCAATTCATCAAGATGTATCGCTTTCGAAATTATTAAAATTTAAGGCTAAATTTTTATGAGTTATGTATTTGAAATAAGAAACCCAATAAATAGAAGTGAGTATAATGAATCTGTAAATGTTGCTTATGAAATTTTCAAAAATTCAAACAAAAGATCAAATTTTACAAAATATTTTGTTGAGAAAAACTATAAGAATATTTTTATAGTTCTAAACAAAAAATCAAATAAAGTTATAGGATTTGCTTTTTATGTAATTAGAGACTTAAGGATATATAAAATAAAGACTAAAATAGCATTCATTAGCTCAATCTGCATATTAAAAAAATATAGAAATATGCGTTTATCGTTGCAATTGATCAACAAATGTAATGAAGAATTGCAAAAAAAAAATGTAATTTTTTCAGCTGTTATAGCATCTAGAAAATTAGATTATTTTTATAACAAATTAAATTTTTGGGGTGTTTCTAGCTTTCCTCAAGTGTGTTTAATTGCAAAATTTTTTACTAAATCTGAACACAATATAAAAAATTCAATATGTATAAACTATAAAGATATAATGAATGTTAATAAAATATATTCAAAAGTCTATTCAAATATAAATGGTTATTTTAAAAGAAATAATAATTATTGGAATTACATTATTAATAAGTGCAAACTAGAAAAATTATTTTTTATTAAATTTACTATAAGAAAAAAAATAATAGGATACGCAATATTTGATACAGCAAATATTTATGAAATGGCCACTTTAGATCAAAAATATTATCAAGAAATTTTGAATCTTATATTTCTTAAAATTAGAAAAAATAAAGTCAATTTTCAAACAAATTATTATCATCAAATTAATAAAAATATAGCTGATTTTGATACATATTATTCTTTTAGAAAAATTAATTTTGGCGGGCACCTTATTAAAATAATTAATAAAGAATTATTTTCATATATTTTTAAAAATAAAATTTCTAATTTTAATTTTCATAATAAGAGTCAAAAAGAAATAATAGAAAAATTTTTCAATAGTGAAATTATAAATGACAAAATTAAATACACAAAATCTCCAAAGTTTTTTTATATAAATTACTTGGATCAAATATGAATTTTAAAAAAAAAATTATAATTGGTACTGCAAATTTTGATAATAGTTATGGTAAATATATAAAAACAAAAGTTGATAATCAAAAAACAAAACTAATATTAAATCATCTAAAAAAAAATAACATAAAATATTTAGATACAGCGATTTCGTATAAAAATGTTGATAAATTGATAGGACAAAATAATTTAAGTTTTTTTAATATAATAACCAAAATTGGATTTTATAATCATTCAAATATAACACTTGATTTTTTAAAAAGGCACATTGATGTTTCATTTAATAATTTAAATCTATCAAAGATTTATGCAATTTTATTGCACCAACCAATATTATCACTAAAAAAAAATCCGAAAGAGTATTTAAAAATCTTAACTAATCTGAAAAAAGATAAAATAGTAAAAAAAATTGGAATATCTGTATATTACCCTGAGGAATTAGAATATTGTTTAAATGAGTTTGAATTTGATATTGTTCAATTTCCTATGAATATATTTGATAATAGATTTTTAAATTCGGGACTTTTAGATAATATTAACAAAAAGAAAATTGAAACGCACGCAAGATCAATATTCTTACAAGGTGTTATTACAATGCATAAATGGCCAAATCATTTTAATAAATGGAGTAACCATATAAAAAAATTTAATAAAGAAATTTCGAAATTACAACTTGACCCTGTGAAAGCTTCGATTAATTATATATTAAATACTGATAAAATAGATGGTGTTGTCTTGGGTATCAAAGATATAAATCAAATAAATAATTTTTTTAAAAATATTGATGACTCTATTGATCTGAGTTATTTTAATGAATTATTTTCTATTGAAGACGAAAATTTTGTTAATCCCAGTTTATGGAAAAGTTAAAATGAATAAAAGTCCTAAATTATCAAAAAAAGCTAAACAATTAATACCAGGTGAAACTATGTTGTTTTCAAAAAAACCTGATCTTCACTTACCAGATTTTTGGCCATCTTATTTTAAAAAAGCAAAGGATTGTTACGTTTGGGATTTAAATAATCAAAAATATTTAGATATGATGTTTTATACAGGTACAAATGTTTTAGGTTATTCTAATAAATTTGTTAATGATAAAGTTAAAAAAAATATAAATTCCAGTGTCATGTCTACTCTAAATTGTCCTGAAGAGGTATATTTGGCAGAAAAAATAATTTCTTTACATAATTGGGCAGACTCTGTTAGGTTTTGTAGATCTGGTGGTGAAGCAAATTCAATTGCAATTAGAATTGCTCGAGCGGCATCAATGAAAGATAAAGTAGCAATTTGTGGATATCATGGTTGGCATGATTGGTATATGTCAGCAAATATCAATGACAAGAACAATCTCAATAAACATTTACTAACTGGATTAGGATCAAAAGGAGTGCCAAAGGTTTTAAAAAATACTGTATTTCCTTTTGAATATGGAAATCTTAAACAATTAAAAAAAATTACAAATATAAAAGATTTGGGCATTATCAAAATGGAACTATCAAGATCAACTGAACCAGATATCAATTTTTTAAAAGAAGTTAGAAAACTCTGTAATAAGAAAAATATAATTTTAATTTTTGATGAATGTACCTCAGGTTTTAGGCAAAGTTATGGAGGTTTGCATATGGATTATAATAAAGACATATACCCTGATATGTCAATATTTGGAAAAGCTCTCGGAAATGGATATGCAATTAATGCGATAATTGGAAAACAGGAAATAATGAAAGCTGCTAATAGTTCATTTATAAGCAGTACATTTTGGACAGAAAGAATAGGGCCAACAGCAGCATTAGCTACATTGGAATATATGAAAAAATATAAAACATGGAAAAAGATTAAATCTAGTGGTAAATTAATAAAAAAAGAATGGTTAAATATTTCCAATAATAATGAAATAAATATTAGTGTTGGAGGTATAGATGCTATACCTAGTTTTAATTTTATAGGTAAGGATTCTTTATATCTTAAAACTTTCTTTACTCAAGAAATGTTAAAAAGAAAAATATTGGCGTCAAACGTGATTTTTATGTCAATTAAACATGATCAAATCCAAATTCAAAAATATTTAGATAATTTTAATGAAGTGTTTAAGCTTATAAAAAAATACGGATCTAAAGAAATTAAAAATAAACATTTAAAAGGTCAGGTGTGTATTAGTTCATTTTCAAGAATGAATTGAATTACAACTATTTATAATATGAATAAAAACAAAATTATTATTTTTGGAAATGGGGAAATTGCTGATCTTGCAATGTATTATTTTAAGAATGATAGCAACTATTCAGTAAATTGTTTTTGTGTTGATGATCAAAAATTAAATGGAACTACTTTCAATAATTTGCCAGTTTACAGTAAAGAAGAAATCTTAAATAATTTCAAACCCTCTGACTACCTTATGCATATTGCAATCTCTTATAAAAAAATGAATTTACAAAGAGCTGAAAAATTTAAATACTTTAAAGATAAAGGTTATAATTTTGCCTCCTATGTGAGTACAAAATCCGTTTATTGGAATGATATTAGTTATGGTGAAAATTGCTTTATTTTAGAAAACCAAACTATACAACCTAAGGTCAAAATTGGAAATAATGTTATGATTTGGTCTGGCAATCATATAGGTCATGGCTCCTTAATTAGTGACCATACATATATATCATCTCATGTAGTAATTTCGGGTAATTGTCAAATTGGAGAAAAATGTTTTTTTGGAGTTAATTCAACAATAAAAGATTTTACAAAAATTGGTAATGAATGCTTTGTGGGAATGGGAGCTACAGTTTCTAAAAATTTACCAGATAACACATTTATTTTGCCGCCAAAGTCTGAAAATTATGACCAAAATCACAAGTTAAGTATGCATATAAAAAAAAATTATTTTAACTTTTAATGTTTTTTAAAAATAAAATCTATTGGGAAAAAAAAGGCCTTATTATAAAGCCTCGTAGAAATATTTATTTTGAAAGATCACATGCAATGATACCTACACCACTTAAAATTAATGATGATATATATAGAATATATTATTCTGGTAGAAATGGAAATAATCAATCAATTATTTCATACGCTGACATAAAATTGACACCAACAGTAAAAATACTGGCAAGAAACAATAAACCTGTTTTAAGTCCTGGTCCATTGGGTTGTTTTGATGATAATGGAGTAACCCCATCATGTTTAGTTAATTTTAATAGTAAAAGTTTGGCATTATTTTATATCGGTTGGAATCCTGGATCAACTGTTAGAATGCATTTATTTGGTGGTCTTGCAATTTCAGAGAATAATAAAACCTTTAAAAGGTATTCTAATGCACCTATTATTGAAAGGAACATTTATGATCCATATTTAAATACCGCCCCATGGGTCATAAAAATTAATAAAACTTTTTTAATGTATTATGTTTCAGGTACAGAATGGAAGAATAAAGATTTACCAAGGTATAATATTAAATTAGCTAAATCAACAGATGGTAAAAATTGGATTAGAAAAGGTAAAATTGCAATAGATTTTAAAAATAAATCTGAAAATGCTCTAGCTAGACCATATGTAATTAAAGATGGTAAGATATTCAAAATGTGGTTTTCGTTCAAAAGTATAAAATATAGAATTGGCTATGCTGAATCTAAAGATGGTATTACTTGGGAAAGAAATGACAAATTTTCAAATATAAATATTTCAAAAAAAGGATTTGACTCTGACATGATTGAATATCCAGTAGTTATAAAACATAAAAGACTATATTATATGTTTTACAATGGAAACAATTATGGAAAAGATGGCATTGGATTGGCCATTGGATCTTTATGAAAATAGCTATTATGCAACCAACATTTTTGCCATGGATTGGTTACTTTTCAATGATTTCAAAAGTGGATACATTTGTTATATTAGACAATGTTCAATTTGATAAAAGAAGCTGGCAACAAAGGAACAAAATAAAATCATTTGATAAATTTCAATATTTAACTGTACCGGTAAAATCAAAAGGTCTTTTTGATCAACATATTAGAGAAGTTGAAATTAATATTGAAGAAGATTATATTTCAAAACACAAAAAAACTATTACAAATTTGTATTCTAAATCAAAATATTTTAATAAATTTTCTAATAATATATTTAATATTTATAATGAAAATTTTAAATTTTTAATTGATTTAAATATGAAATTTATTTCTTATTTTTGTAATTATTTAAATATTAATACTAATATAATTTACTCAAGTAAGTTGCAAGTAGAAGGTAAGAAGGAGCACCTGATTTTGAACATTTGCAAATATCTTAAATCAGATCATTACTTATCACCAATAGGATCCAAAAATTATATACAACGTAACAATTTATTTGATGATAATAATATTACATTACAGTATTTTGAATACAATCATCCAATTTATAATCAATTATACAATGATTTTATACCCTATCTATCTATTATTGACCTAGTATTTAATGAGGGTGATAGAAGTAAAAATTTTATATGACAAAAAAAATTGTTAGACTGGCAGTTATTCCTGCAAGAGGAGGATCTAAGCGTATTAAAAATAAAAATTTAAAAAATTTTTGTGGCCAACCAATTATTAAGTATACAATTGATAATGTAACACAATCTAAAATGTTTAATAAAATTCATATTTCAACTGAATCAAAAAAAATCTTTAATTATGTTTCAAAATTAGGACTAAAACCTGAATTTTATAGATCGAAAAGTCTATCTAAGGATAATACTCCTATTTTTGCAGTGTTATATGAAGTGTATAGAAAATATTTAAATCTTAATATTCATTTTGATGAAATATGGTTAATTACTCCAACCTCACCTCTGGTAAATTCTTCTGATTATAAAGGAGTTTCTAGCTTTATTAAAAAAAATAATTTTAAAAAACCTATTTTAAGTGTATCAAATTTCACTATACCAATAGAATGGGCATTTATAAAAAATAAAAAAAATATTTTAACTCCTGTCGAAAAAACAAATCAAAAAAAAAGATCACAAGTATTTTCTACAAAGTTTTTTGATACAGGTTCATTTGCAATATTTAAACCTCAGCATCTAAAAAATAGTAATGGTAAATTTTACAATGGAAAATTTGTTGGGTATACTCTAAGTTTTTTTAAGTCAATAGATATAGATGATTTAAATGATTGGGAAATAGCTGAAAAAATTTATAAAAGTAAAATTCACAAATAATAATTTTAATTTTAAATAAATCAGTTATAAGTATAAAATATTATTATAAATATGCAACTTGTTCAAATACCATTAATTATATCTGACTTTAATTCTAATAAATATACAGATAAATGTAAAACTTTCCTTTTAAAACAAATAAAACTTGTAAATGAAAATTAAATATCTCACTCATTCATGTGTTATTGTTGAAGTTAATAATAAGACTATATTAATGGATCCTTGGCTTTCAGGCCCTTGTTGGGGGGGGAATATTTGGCATTATCCACCACCTGTTACAAAACCTTCAGATTTAAAAGACATAGATTATATTTATTTTTCTCATGCCCATGATGACCACTTACATAAAGAGAGTATAGATCTGCTTCCCAAAGAGATATTTAATTGTGAAATAATAATTCCAAATTTTGGTGTAAAATATTTTTCTAAAACATTAGAGTCATACGGTTTTAAAAATATTACAGAATATACTGAGAAAGACGACATTAATATTGATGATAATACAAAATTGAAAATTTTTATTAATGATGTTGGCGATCATGACTCCTCTTTGCTAATAAAAGATAACAAAAGCAGCAAAAATATTTTTTTTCAAACAGACAATTTAATGTCTGTTGATGAAGCGCAGAGAATTGGAAAAAATTACAATATTGATGTACTTTTTAATATAACAGTTCTAACAGGAATATATCCAGCATTTTATTGTTTTGATATTAATCAAGTAAAAAAACTGGCTGATAAAAAAGTTGATAGTGGGTTTGATTATAGTATTCAAATTGCTAATGCTATTAATCCCAAATACGTAGTCCCTTATGCTTCTGATTTATGTTATTTAGGCGACTTATTTTTTGCTAATAATTTGCATCGAGTAGATAAAAATAAATTTAAAGATGCGACAGATAAAAATAATTGTAAATTTGAGACAAAAATTATGGGGCCAGAAGACGAAATCATAGTAAATCAAAATGAAATTAAGTTTAATTTAAAAGAGCATGACTTTGAAGGTGAAAACTTATCTGCATATGCATCATCTATGAGAAAAGAGGTCAGTAAAAGATATATAGAAGAAACAAAATACGAAGACAAAAATTTATCAGATGATATAAATTTATTTATAAACTCACTTAATAACTTAGCAAATAAGTGGAGTTCAGGTAATTTTAAAGTATTGTGGAATATAATTAGCATTGATGGAACTAACACCTATATTGGTCAAAATTTACCTTTTAATGCAGAGTTTGTAGAAGAAGATTGGGATTATGATTTATGGATTGAAGTACCAAGTTATAGACTACAAAGATTAATTAATAAAGACTATGCTATGGGTATTTTAACTTTTCAAAATGGATCAATTAGATGTAAAAGAGTTAAAAGTAATTTTTCAGATACAGAAAAAAATTTTTGGGATTGGACTATGCAACTTCGATTTTAGATAAATGGGTGAAGTTGCAAATACACTTAGAGAAATATGGAGAAACACATCAATAGAAAAAAACGATACAGTACTTATTCATTGCAACTTGACCAAATTTTACCGATATTTCTTAAAAAGAAAAATAAAAATAACTGATCAAGATATTATCGACTCATTATTAAGTGCAGTTGGTACTGAAGGCACATTACTTTTTCCTACTTTTAATTTTACATTTACTAGTGGAGGAATTTTTGATCCATTTAAAACAAAATCACAGATGAGTGGTCTTAGTGATTATGCTATATCTCATAAAGATTCATATCGTACGTTACATCCTGTATATTCATTTGCAATTATTGGTAAAAATAAAAATAATTTTAATAAAGACAATTATAGTGCTTATGGTAAAGATTCTCCGTTTGGCATGTTAAAAAAAAATAATGCTAAAATCTTAATTGTTAATTTAGATGATCAAAAAAGTATGACATACTATCATCATGTTGAGGAGATGCTAGATGTAAAATATCGTTTTCATAAACATTTTAAATGCAAAATAAAAAATAATGAAAAGATTGAAGATAAAAAATTTAGTATTTTTGTAAGAAATATTAAAGATGGAATAAAAACAGATGTAAATCGTATGGGGGATAAACTTCAAAAATTAGGATTATATAAAAATTTCACTTTTGAAAGAAATCATTTTAGATTAATTAATGCAAACGATGTTTTTAATGAAACTGAAAAAGTTATTTTAAATAAAAAAGAGATTGATTATCTCTATAGTGTTTATAGATAAACAATTCCTATACCATATTTAGTTTTATATTTTTTACAAACGTATTCATTTGTTTTAAACTTTTTACTTTTTATTATTTGCTTCCATAGCTTGTTAGGACCATCAAAATCAGATGAATAAATATCATGAATACCTATAATTGATTTCTTAGTTACAAGTTTTACGGATAATTCAAAATCATTTTTAACAACATCATAACTATGTCCACCATCAATAAATATCAAATTAAATTTTTCATGCTTCAATAATTCACTCTTAACAAATTTACTTTTTGTATCTCCACAAATTAAAATTATATTTTTAAATCTTAAATTAGAGAAAAATGCATTTGTCGATCCAACCCCAGCCATTATATCAACAGCTACTATTTTTCTAAAATTGCATATCTTATTTATTAAGGTATTAGTTATTCCAGAATTAAAACCAATTTCGAGAAAGCTATTGAAATTAATTTTATTTTTTTTGAAATATTTTTTTATTTCAGCTAAAAACCAAACAATTTCTTCAGGTGATTGAACTAAATGAGTACCACTTCCATCATAAATCCTATGACCACCAATCTCAGCGTTGGTATTATATTTTAAAAATTCTATAAGATCTTTTTGGGTCTTTTTTAAAAGAATATCTTTATTAAATATATACATTTTAGACTAGTATCAAATGTGATATAGATTTAATTAAATATATCAACCTTAACAAACAAATTTTTATACTTTTTAAGTTAATGATTATAACTGCTAAATATTATGCTAGATAAAGGTCAAACCATGTATAATTGGATTAGAGATCTCTTTCCAATTAATAGAAGTATAACTGGTGATGGTGTAAGAGAGACTTTATTTTATTTAAAAAAAATAGTTCCTATAAAAATTAAATCTGTACCAACTGGTTATAAAGCTTATGATTGGACGGTTCCAAATGAATGGAAAGTCAAAGAAGCATTTATAAAAGATGATCAAAACAAAACAATTATAGATTTTAAAAATAATAACCTTCATTTAGTTTCATATTCAACTGCTATTAATAAAACATTAACTTTCAAAGAATTAAAAAACCATTTACATACTTTGCCAAAACAACCTAATGCTATTCCTTACGTTACATCATATTATAAAAAAAATTGGGGATTTTGTTTAGAATTTAATAAATATAAAAAATTAGATAAATCTAAAAAATATAAAGTCTTCATAAATAGCTCTCTTAAAAAAGGTAAATTAAACTATGGTGAGATAATAATTAAAGGTAAAGTAAAAAAAGAAATTTTCATTTCTACTTATGTATGTCATCCATCTATGGCTAATAATGAACTTTCAGGACCAGTTTTAGCAACCATGATTGCAAAAATATTATTATCTCAAAACAATTATTTTTCCTATAGGATTATTTATGTTCCAGAAACTATTGGATCATTAGTTTACTTATCTAAAAATTTTAAAAAATTAAAAAAGAATACAGTAGCAGGTTTTAATCTAACTTGCGTTGGTGATTCAAAAAAATTTTCATTTTTACCTAGTAGAAATGGAAATACTTTAGCCGATGAGAGTTCTATATATATATTAAAAAAATATGTTAAAAAATTTATATTATATAATTGGCTTAATAGAGGAAGTGATGAAAGACAGTATTGTTCACCAGGATTTGATCTACCTGTAGTTAATGTTATGAGATCAAAGCATGGAACTTACAGGGAATATCACACTTCCTTGGATAATTTGGATTTTGTTTCAAAAAAGGGATTACAAGAATCTTTAGAAATACATTTAAAAATTTTCAAATTTATTGAATCAAATTTATTTTATAAATCAAACATTTTAGGTGAACCTTTTTTATCTAAGCATAATCTCCATGATTCACTAAATAAAAATCAAAATCACTATCTGCTCAGAAAGAAAATTTTAGATTTTTTAAGTTATGCTGATGGAAGAAAATCTTTATTAGAAATATCAGCAATTATTAATGTACCTTTTGATGAGCTTAAAAAAATTGTCGATATACTTTTCAAGAAAAAAATCATTAGACTAAATGACTGAAATAAATAAAGTTTTATTGTGTATGTTTATTTTTCGATTCACTAATTTCAAGTTGGCTACATTTAAAAATTCTAATATAAAATATAATTACAATGAATTTGTATAAAAAAAAAGTAATAATAAATATATAATATTTTATGAAATCTGTTCAAATATCAGTAATAATTCCTGTACACAATTCTGAAAAATACATAGGTAGATGTCTCAGATCTCTTCTGAAGCAAACTAAAAATGAAAATGAATATGAATTAATACTCATTAATGATGACAGTACAGACAATACTGAAAGTGCAATCAATCCATTTTTAGGAGATATTAGATACTTTAAGAATGATAAAAAATTAGGCCTACCTGGTTCTTTAAATAAAGGAATAAAACAAGCAAAAGGACAATATATAGTAAGAGTAGACTCAGATGATTATGTTCATTGGGATTATTTAAATATATTATCTATGCATCTTAATTTAAATAATAACATGGATGCAATTGCTTGCGATTATTTATTAGTTGATGATCATCAGAATGTTTTATCACATGAAAATTGCCTAGATAAACCAATTGGCTGTGGTATAATGTTTAAATTAGATAAATTAATTGATATAGGACTTTATGACGAAGAGTTTTTAGCAAGAGAAGATGAAGAACTAAGTTTAAGATTTACAAAAAAATATAAAATTGAAAGAGTTGCTTTGCCATTATATAGGTATAGAAAACATGAAAGGAATTTGACTAATAATAAGAAACAAATGGACAAATTTTCAAAAAAATTAATTGAAAAAAAATTTAATAATGACTAACTTTATTAAATATTTTAACAGAAGATCTATCTTTAACCCTTATGTTATAGCTGAAATTGGAGTTAATCATGAAGGTTCTCTAAAGAATGCTAAAAAAATGATCAATTTGGCCTCAAAGCATGGTGCAAGTGCAGTGAAATTTCAGACATACAAAGCAGAAACATTAGCATCAAAAAATAGCCCATCATATTGGGATTTAAAAAAAGAAAGCACGAAAAGTCAATTCTTGCTTTTTAAAAAATATGATACTTTTGATAAATCTGATTATGTGAAATTATCCAATTATTGTAAGAGTAAAAATATTGATTTTTTATCTACCCCTTTTGATTTAGAAGCAGTAGATTTTTTAGATAATTTAGTAAAATATTTTAAGGTCGCCTCAGCTGATTTAACTAATTATCCTTTATTAGAAAGAATTGCTTCAAAGAAAAAACCTATTATTTTATCCTTAGGTGCTTCTACAATTACCGAAATCAAATCTACAATTAGTTTTTTAGAAAAAAAGGGATGTAAAGACCTAGCTTTACTCCATTGTATTTTAAATTATCCTACAATAAATAAAAATGCTAATTTAGAAAAAATAAATTTTCTTATTAATAATTTTGGTCAATATATAATAGGCTATTCTGATCATACTATGCCTGATGATACAATGTCTTCACTTGTTTTGTCCTCATTGAAGGGCGCTAAGATTATTGAAAAGCATTTCACATTTAACAAAAAATTAAAAGGTAATGATCATTACCATGCAATGGATTATTTGGATCTAAAAAAATATAGAAAAATATTAAGAAACTACGAGATATTAAATGGACAAAGCGATTATGATCCAAAAAAATTAGAAAAGAATGCAAGACTAAATGCTAGAAGGAGTATTGTTCTTAAATATGATTTAAAAAAGAATACAGTTTTAAAAAAAGAGCATTTAATTGCCAAAAGACCTGGAACTGGTATTAGCCCAAAAGAAATTATGAGAGTGGTTGGTAGAAAAACTAAAAAATTACTTAAAGAAGATCATTTATTAACTTTTAAAGATATAATTTAATATGAAAGAAAATAGAGATTATGTTGTAAAAAAAGGTGATGTTTTAACTGGTTCTTCTCTACTGAGAAAAAAAGATGCAAATTCAGATAGAGTAAAATACATGTTGGATAATATTAAACATAATAAAGCATTGATTGAAAAATCTATTTTAAGTAATCAAGAAGAGCACAATTTAGAGGTCGAATTTAAAAAAAAATTTATAAATTATCGTAATAGTTGGAATAATCTTCCAAACTACTTAGTAAAAAATAAATATTCTAGTGCTAGAATGAAAAAAGAACGAATAACACCACTTTGTTTGGATATTGAAACTGCTTCTATATGTGATCTTGCATGCCCTTTTTGTTTTAGAGAGTACACAGCTACACCAGATAAGATCATAGATGAAGATGTGTGTTACGATTTGATTGACCAAGCAGCAAAAATGAATATTCCTAGTATCAAATTTAATTGGAGAGGAGAACCTCTTTTACATCCTAAGCTTACCAATTTTATATCTTATGCCAAAAAAAAAGGTATCTTAGAGACTATAATAAATACGAATGCTACAAATTTAAATGAAGAACGATCTGTAAAATTGATTGAAAGTGGTCTAGATTTTATGATTTATTCTTTTGATGGAGGCACAAAAGAAACATATGAAAAAATGAGACCTGGGAGGTTCAAAGAAAATAGTTTTGAAAAGGTGTATTCTAATATTACAAATTTTGCAGAAATAAAAAAAAGAAAAAACGCTAAGTTTCCGTATACAAAAATACAAATGATATTAACTGAAGATACGCATAATGAAAAAGATCAATTTTTTAATTTATTTAAAGATTATGTTGATGATGTTAGTTTAAGTCAGTACACTGAAAGAGGAGGAAAATTAGCAGATTTAGATGAGCATAGTCAGTCCGTTTATTATCATTTGCTTTTAAAACATAACATGCCCAAAGGAACGCCTTATATGAAGGATGCTTTTGGAAATATAAAATTATCCAACGGAAGAATACCTTGTGAGCAGCCTTTTCAGAGATTGTTAATTACTTATGAAGGTAGGGTTGCAATGTGTTGCTATGATTGGGGAGCCACATATCCTGTGGGCTTTAGTAATTCTAAAGCTTTGGATAATATAAAAGATTACACAGATATTATTTCAAAGGTAAAAGATGATAAAAAAGGTTTTGAGCTACTTAAATCAGTAAAAATGCCTAAGCAATTTAATAATCCAGAAAAAAAAATTAACTCAATAAGTGATATTTGGTATGGAAAAGAAATTGAAAAGGTAAGGGAGAAGCATATAAATAATAAGGGTGAGGAAGTTAATATTTGTAAAAACTGTTCATTTAAAGATGTCTATAAATGGGTATAAAAAAGTCAAATCTATTTTCTAAAAAAAATAGACCATTTATAATTGCAGAAATTGCTTCATCTCATTATGGATTAAAGAAAAATATATTAAAATTAGCTAAAGCGTCAGCGAAGTTTAAATTTGATGCTGTTAAGTTTCAAATTTATAATACAAAAAATTTTGTTTCTAAATTTAATCCATCTTATAAAGTACTACAAAAAATAGAAATTAATTATACTAAATGGAAAAAAATAATTACTGAATTGAAAAATACTAAAATTAACTACATTGCTGAAATTTTTGATTATGAAACTCTCATATTTTGTGAAAATCTTAATTTTTTCGATACATACAAAATTTCAGCATCTTGTGTCTATGAAAAAAAAATTATAGAAAAAATTTTAACCTTAAATAAAAATACCATAATCGCTGTTGGAGGTATGAATTTTACTGAGATAAAATCTATACACAGTAGGTTTTTAAAAGAAAAAAATAATCATTGCATTATGATAGGTCATCAAAATTTTCCAACGAATTTAAGTGATTTAAATCTCAATAAAATTAAATATCTAAAAGATAGGCTAAACTGTTCTATTGGCTTTGCTGATCATGTAAACGCAGCTCAGAAGCTATCCTCTTTTTCAATTCCGTTATTAGCATACTCGCTTGGTGCAGATGTTATTGAAAAACATATTAATATAGACCGTAAATTCAAAAAAAATGATTATTATTCAAGTTTAAATATTAATGAATTAGAAGAGTTTATTGAATTTATGCATAGCAATTCACAAGCCTTAGGAGAAAGTAATTATAAAATATCAAAATCTGAAATTAAATATAATATTTTTTCAAAAAAATATTTAGTTGCAAAATATGATATAGAAATTGGTGAAAAAATAAATAATAAAAATACTTCATTTAAAAGAGTTAATAAGATTGGAATAAACGAAAGAGAATTTTCAAAATATAAAAACAAAGTTACAAAAAAGAAAATAAAACAAGATCAAATTTTATATAAAGAAAATCTTATGTAATGAATATTGAAGAAAATATTATTTTAATTGCAGTTAGACTTAAGTCAAAAAGATTAAAAAAAAAAGCATTGCTACCTCTTGCTAATTTACCTTTAATAATCCAACTTGTTAACAGATTAAAAATGTGTAAATTTGTTAATAAAATTGTCATTTGCACTTCCACAAATTCTGAAGATGATGAACTTGAAAAACTAAGTATTGAAAATAATATAAGCTATTATAGAGGTTCTGAACTAAATTTATTGAAAAGATTTTTAGATGCATCTGAAAAATTTAATGCAAACACAATTGTTAGAGTTACAGGTGACAATCCTCTGACTGATCCAGAGGTAATTGATAAAATGCTTAATGAGCATGTATCTAATAATTATGACTATACTTATTGTGATAAAATTCCAATAGGTACAAGATCTGAAATAATTAGTAGGGAGGTTTTAAAATTTTGTGATAAAAATGTTAATAATCCAAATAATAGTGAATATATGACTTGGATGTTAAATAGACCAGATATTTTTAAAGTTCATAATTTAAAATTAAAAGCTCAACAAAATTTTGATGTTGATTTAAACTTTACTGTTGATGATAAAAATGAATATCTAAATATTAAATTATTATATGATAAATTTGGAAGTAATTATTTTTCATTGAGTGAAATTCTTAATTTTCTTAATGAAAATAAACAAATATTAAAAAAATTTATTGATAAAGATAACAAAAGTAAATTTATTGTAGATACAAACTTTAAATTTGATAAATGACTAATAGTTTTAAAATATTATTATCAAAATCTGATTATAAAAGAGTATATAATTTTTATAATTCTATAAAAAAATCAAGTATTAATTTAACTGATCACTGGTCAAAAAGAATAAATGATAACTTAAATTCATTTAAGTTTAGAGATAATGAAATCTTTTATTTTGAGGTGGGCAACTCGGGATTAAGTGATAATTATAAAACTTTAATTGATAAAAATTTTAAACCAAGAACTAATTTTAAAAAAATGATTAAAGGTAAGATTATGAATTATTTAAAATTAAAAAATGGTGAAGCTTTTAATCCAAAAAAAAGTTTTTTAACTTCAAATTACAATTCACCAGCTAATATAAATTTTATAATTAATGAATTTGGATCTAAGCAAAATGATTTTATCATTTATAAAAGTGCTTATGTGTTTAATGAAATGAATTACTATATTGACTTTGATAATCCAACAAATCATAAAATTATTGAAATTGGTTCAGGTACAGGCTGCTTAGCTAGAATAATAAAAGTTTTAAGAAAAAAAAGTTCAATCTGCTTAGTTGATCTAAATACTTCAATTATTTATTCAATAGTAAATCTTTTAAAACGATTTCCAAATTCTAAATATATTTTGCCTAACGAAATTCAACATAATACTAATTTAGAAATTGACAATTATGATTTCATTTTCCTGACGCCAGAATTAGTTAATGTTATTCCTGAGTCATATTTTAGTTTAGGTATTAATACTATGAGCTTTCAAGAAATGTCACAAAATGAAATTATAAAATATTTTAATTTATTAAGAAAAATTCTTATTAAAAATAATCATTTCTATTGCTTAAATGCTGTTGAAAAGATTATGAAGTATGGATCAAAAAAAGAATATATTAGATTTTCAGAATATCCATGGATGCACAAAGATGAAGATTTAGTCTATAGATTGTCTGATGTTCACAAAGATATGACTACAAAACCTTTTTTTATGAAAATAACAAAGCTATCTAGGGACTAATTTTATTAATTTGATATTTTTTGAGGGTTTTATTTTTTTCTCTAAATACATTTTGACAATATTATCTTTATAATCAACATAGATTTTTTTTAACATCTCAGGCTTCCAATCATCTTTTTTGTACAAATTGCCAATTTTTCTTAATTTAGTATCTTTTTTTGGCATCATATTTTTATTTATTCTATAAATCATTTCTTCAACTATTAAATTTAAATCATTTATAGCACTTATTACTGCTTTACATGAGGCTGAATGTAAAGTGTCATTAATCTCTAATTTAGGTCTATTTTGATGGAGTATTTCTCCGGTATCAACATACTTATCAATTATATGATAAGTAGTCCCAAGCATATTTGGCTCCAGATTATAAAAAGGCCAAAAAGTAGTAATTGAACCTTTATAAAATGGGATTAAACCTAAGTGCAAGTTAATTGTGTTAATTGGTAAAATGTCTAGTAAAGGTTTTTTTATAATTGGAATACCCGCAATAAAACAACAATCAATTTCTAAGGATGAAATAAATTTTAAGTTTTCTTCTAAATTTAACTCATTTAATGATGAAATATATTTTATATTTTCAATATGATTTAAAAATTTATTATCAAAGTCAAAATAATCTTTTTCAGTTTCCTGTCTTTTTTTAGAATGTAATTTCCATAATTTTTTTAAATTATTTTCTAAATTTAAAGGAGGGGGTGGCAATAAATTTTCTCTTTTTAAGATATAGGCTTGGCTAATTTTAATTTTTTTTATAGTTGCTAATTCTTTTAAAAGACATAAATTTCTATTATGACTTCCAACTATTGCTATACACTTCATTAATTTTTAAAATTTTTATTTTCTATAAAAGTTATCATAATCCTTGCAACTTTTTTAATAAAATATTCACCTCTATTTTGAAAAGAGTCTTTATGTGTATTCATTTGAGGATATGAATTTTTTATTAAACTTAGTAAATAGCTATTTATTTGCGCTATTGGAGTTTTATTATTTATTACCTCTTCAAAAATATTATTAAGATTTTCAATATTATTTACAATTTTGATAGGCCCATCTATATTGCTAATGTAGGAATTTTTTCCAATATGAATTGCTTTTTTTCTTAAGGTCATAGCCTCAAAACCACTTGTTGTTCCTGTAAAAATTATTATTTCAGAAAATTTAATAGCCTCAATTAAATACCCTTCATACATATATGATCTTTTTTGCTTTAACCTTTTAAGTACCCAAAGCGGTATGCTATCTTTAGGATGTGCTTTAAAGTATAAATAATAACCTTGAGGTATTCTATTTTCTATCTCAGAGATTAGTTTCTCTATTTTTATTTTACTATTTGCATAGCTATTAAACCAATGATTTTTATTACATAAAAGAATTAGGATAATTTTATTTTTATTGTGATAGGGTAGTTTATGTCGAATAATTTTGTTTTTAAATATAATTCTATTAAGTAAATTTTTAAAATTTTTTCTATTAAAAAAATCTTTAAGAGTTCTTTTTTTTTTAAAATCTCCCATATAGTGGGTATAATTTTTATATTTCCAATATTGGTTTATAAAATTATCCAACTGTTTTGTTTTTTTTAAATAATATTTATTAGTTAATATTTTTTTATAATCGATATATAATTTAGAGCTGTAAAAATATAAATCCTCAAAAATACTAAACCGACCTTTTAAAAAAGTATTATTAATCCAGAGAAAATCAATTTTTTTTTCTTTTATTAATTCAGATATATCTATAATTTTTACTGGGTAGTAGACTTGACATGTTCCATTAAAGTATACTAATTTTTTAATTTTTTTTAATAATAAAAAATCATTTATAAAACTTTCTACATTATTAAAATTACTAAAACATTCATATTCTAAATTTAAATTTGGAAAAGTATTATTAAAAAAAAATTCTTTAAGATTGTTATTTTCAAAAATCAGTAAAGGAATTAGATTGCTGTTCCTTATTAAATATTCAAAAAAAATATTTAAATTTTCAGTTTCAGTATTATTAAGTGAATCTATATAAAAGCATACTTTCATAAATTATCTGATTAGATCCATTATCACCTTTTTTCTTGAAAATATCAAAGATCAATTATTTTATCATATTTGTTAAAGAATTTATTATGAATTTTGATATAAAAGTTTAATGAATTATTAATAAATATTGTCTATGTTCCAAAAATCCTTAGTTAGTAATCTCTTATTACAATTATATCCAATTAATAGGAGTATAACAGGCCAAGGTTATAGAAAAAGTTTACAAGTTTTAAAAAAATACATCCCATTAGTTGATATTATTTACATGAGTGGTGAAAAGGTTTTTGATTGGACTATTCCTCTAGAGTGGAACATATCAGATGGATATTTGCTAACCCCTTTAGGTGAAAAAATTGCAAAACTATCAGATCACAGTCTTCACATAATGAATTATTCAACTCCTATAAATAAAAAAATGTCTTTTAAAGAATTAGATAAACATCTCTACACACTTAAGAAGGTTCCAAATGCAATTCCATATGTTCACAGTTACTATAAAAAAAATTGGGGTTTTTGTTTGAAATATAATCAATATAAAAAACTATCGAGAAAAGGAAAGTACACGGCTTATATTAATTCATCTTTGGAAAAAGGAAAAATGATTACTTCTGATCTTTTAATAAAAGGTAAAAGTAAAAAAGAAATTATGTTTTCTACCTATTTATGCCACCCACAATTAGCAAATCATGAATTATCTGGCCCAATTATGATGATACTTTTATATAAATTCATAAAAAATTTAAAAAAAACAAATTACTCTTACAGATTTTTAATTTGTCCAGAAAATATTGGATCACTAGCGTATCTTAAAAAAAGAGGTAGATATTTGAAAGAAAATTTAGAGTGTGGATTAATACTTAATTTATTAGCAAATGGTAATTACTTTACATATAAAAAATCAAAATCAGGTAACAGTATAATTGATAGAGTTGTTATAAATATATTCAAACACAATAATAAAAAAATTAAATACGTTGACTTTTTTCCAGATGGATCGGATGAGAGGCAATTTAGTTCTCCTGGCTTTAATCTTGATTTTTCTTCGTTGATGCGAAAAATGTATGAAAATTTAACAATGCCTAATCACAAATATAAAGAATATCATACCTCATTAGATAATATTAAATTTTTTAAATTAAACCAATTTGAAGAAACATATAAAATCTATACAGAAATTATTGATACACTTGAATTAAATTTTAAACCAAAAGCTAAAATAAAATATGGCACACCTCAACTTAATAAATATGATGAAAGTCTATATCCATCAAAAATGAACTTTTCAGCTGAGCCAAGAAAACAATATATCCGTGTAATGTTAGAAATTTTAAATTTATCTGATGGCAAAACTGATTTGATTGACATTGCTAATAAAAAAAATTTTAAATTAACTGACTACAAAAATCTAATTTACAAATTATTAAAAAATAAATTAATTAAATAATAAATTACTAATGAAAAAAATTTTAATAACAGGTGGCGCAGGGTTAATAGGATCAAATTTAGCAAAAAAACTTTTAAACCAATATGATATTTATATAGTGGATAATTTATGGAGAGGTAAATTAGAAAATATAAAAAAAAATAACAAGCTGATTGTTGATCCAAAAAAATTTAGTAGGCTTAATTTAGAGCATTATAATAATTGCTTAAAAGTAACTAAAAATATTGATATAATTTATCATTTGGCCGATGTTGTTGCGGGTATAAATTATGTTTTTAGTAATGAGTTCCCCGTTTTCCAAAAAAATTTAAAAATAAATACTAACATGCTTAGTGCAGCTATCGAGAATAAAGTAGATAAATTTTATTATGTAGGTACAGCTTGTAGTTATCCCAAAGAAAAGCAATCTAAGATTAATACTAAACCTTTTGTGGAAGAAGATGCATATCCTGCAAATCCTGAGTCATCATATGGTTGGAGTAAGCTTATTGGGGAGTATGAATTAGAATTAGCTATAAAAAATAAATTTATAGATGGTCAAATTTTAAGGTTGCATAATGTTTATGGCCCACCATGTGAACTAGATGAAGAAAAATCCCAAGTTATACCAGCTTTATGTAAAAAGATTATATTAAATGATGAGGTTGAAGTATGGGGAAGTGGAAATCAAAAAAGAGCGTTTGTTTATGTAGATGATGTAATTAATGCTTTGACTAGGTGTATTAAACTAAAAGAGTTTAATGGTGTTATGCAAATTGGCCCAAGTGAAAGTGTATCAATAAAAAAAATTGTAGAAATATTAGTAAATATATCTGGGACAAATAAAAAAATAATATTCAACAAATCTAAACCTGAAGGAGATATTGATAGATTTGCAAATTATGCTAAAGCAAAAAAATATTTGGATTGGGAACCAAATACGTCTATTGAAGAGGGTTTGATTAAAACTTATAATTGGATCAAAAAAGATCTAAATTAAAATTTGAAAAAAATTAACATATTATTTTTTACTAAAAATATGCAGGATTACAAATCTGCAAGTTACCAATTTGATTTTATAGTTGCACTTAAAAGAATTTCTCAAGTAAATTTTTATGGTCCAGGTTTCAATATTTACAACAAAAAAGATAATTTAAATGATATTTTAAAAAAAATTAATATCCATATTGATTGTATTTTTATTGGGCATTCGTGGTTAAGTGATAAAAATGAAGATTTTTCTGTTCCCAACACTTTAAATTTGAAGGAATTAAAAATTCCTAAATTTATTTTTTTAAATAAAGAATATGTAAATTTACAATATAAACTTCAATTTATTTCTGATAACAAATTTGATGCTTGCTTTACTCATCACAATAATATTTCATTTTATAAAAATAAAACAAAAATTCCTTTTTATTTTATCCCATTTGCTTTTAATTCTTCTAGATTACACAAAGAAAAATATAACAAAAAAATTGATATTTTTTTTTCAGGTATTTTAAAAAATCAAAATAGAAATAATTTACAAACAAATTATAGAGTTAATGTAATGAATTCAATATTCATAACTTTTTTAAATATAAAATTTTCTAAAAGAAAATTTTTTTCAAAATATAATATTTTTTGGAACTCTATTCCAAATTATAAAATATCAAAAATCATAAGTAAATTTTTAAATCAATATAAATACCTAGATGATAATAAATATGATAAATTGATAAAAAATTCTAAAATAGTTATTAATTCTTTATCTCCCATGGGATTAGTTAGCCCGAGATACTATGAAACTATGGCTACAAGATCAATAATTTTTTCTGAAAAGTCAGAAAAATTAACAGAAATTATTCCTTCTAAGTATATTATTTACTCTGAAAATAATAATACGAGTATTTCTAATCAATTATTAAATATACTAAATAATTATAAAAAATATGAGTCCATTTTAGATGAAGCCCAACAATATGTTTTTGACAATCATACTTGGGATCATAGGGCACAAAAAGTATTAAAAATAATACACAACAAGGTATTTGATAATGACATCTAGTAAAACTCCATTTATTTCAGTAATCTTATCCATATTTAATGGAGAGAATTTTTTAAAAAAGTCCATTAATAGTGTTTTAGAACAAACTTATGATAATTTTGAATTAATTATTATTGATGACTGCTCAAATGATAATACATATAATTTAATTTTAGAATTTGCAGAAAAAGACTCTAGAGTCAAAGTTATTAAAAACAAATTTAATATGGGATTAACTAAGTCATTAATTAAAGCAATTAAAACTGCTAAAGGTGAGTACATATTTAGACAAGATGTTGACGAAATATCTTATAGTAATAGATTTGAAGAGCAAATTAAATTATTTAAAAATAATGATGTTGTTGCGGTAGGCTGTAACTCTATAGATATTTACTATAATAAACTATCTCTTTATTGGGGTTATAATAATGAGAAAAAAATTAAAAAAATAATATCTTTGAAAACTATATTTCCTCATGGTTCATCAGCTTTCAACAAAAAAATTTATTTTAAATCTGGAGGATATGATGCAAGTTTAATTACTTGTCAGGATTTTGATTTGTGGAATAAATTAAAAAATTATGGCAGAATATTAATGACGAAAGAAACTCTTTTAAAAAGATATATTCATACAGAAAGTATTTCACATAAAAAAAAGTATAAACAGTTTTTTGATTTATTAAAAATTAAAATTAAATATAATAATTTAAGTATTATTTTAATATTATCTTTAATTTATCAATTAATCCTTTTATCTGTTCCTAATTTTATGATTATTAAATTAAAAAATATTTTAGAGTAATTCAAAATTTTTTATTTCATCTGACAAGCTTGGTAAAAAAAATTTAAATTTTTTTTCAAACTTAGAGCAATTCATTCTCATATCTTTTGGTCTTGTAGTTTTAAAAAAACCTTTTGAAGATATTGGGATTAATAGTTTAGTATCCAAATTATTAGTTTTTGCTATTATTCTCGCAAAATTAGCTTTACTCATACCACCACTTGAGCCAATATTAAAAATTCCAATATGTTTTTTTTGTATAGAAAGATTTATGATTTTCCCTAATGTTTCAAAATTTATAGGATTAAAAAAGATATCATTAAATGCCTTTATTTTTATTTTTTTTCTGAGTGAGTTAATAATCCAATCACTTAAACTTTTTTTTGTTTTATGTTTACTTTTACCAAAAAAATTACTTCTTATAATCATAGATTTAGTAAAGCTCGCAAAATATTCACTTTGCAGTTTTGAAAGCGCATAGTAATTTTTAATATTTATATCATTTTCATCTGAGTATCCTTTAGAAGAGTAAAGATGATCTGTTGAAAAATGTATTAGGAATGGTTTATGTATAGAGTTTTTAATTCCTTCAGTAATATTATGAACAACTCTAGTGTTAAGTGTAAAGCACAAATCTATATTTTTTGGCAGTTGATCTATTTGAGTATAGCCTACACAGTTAATAATAGTATCAAATTTATATTTATTAAATATTTTGATTAAATCATTTGTATCAAAGTAATTGCATTTTAAATCATAATTTGTTTTTCCAATTTTAATTAATTCAAATTGTTTTTTATCTATAAAACTTATTAGATTTTCACTTAGAAATCCATTCGTACCTATAATACCAATATTTTTTTTCATAATATAAATTTATTTTTAATTTTTTTTTGAATAAAAAATAAAGAAAAAATTAAAAAATCAAAGTATAATAAAATAATATTTTTTTTAAATGTTTTTACTATAATTTTTTGATTCTGAAATGCTTTTAAATGTTCGTTAAAATCTATTTGATTTGTTTTAGGGTGGATTAATATTGAATTTGTAATTTTTTTTAATTCATATCCTTGTACTAAAAAACTATGAGATGTAAAAATATCTTCATAATATGCTTTTCCAACTGTATCAAAAAATTTGTAATCTTTCATTGCATTTTTATGAAAACATAAAGAGCTATTTAACCATTCATATCTATAATTTTTTTTAAAAGAAGGAATTGGTCTTCCAGATTTTATGATAGTGTTTGGTTGAATTTTCTTATATCCATTTAAAAAATATAAAGCTATCTTGAAAGATGTATAATGTCTATAATAATAAGACCATCTACTGTCTAAAGGGTTTTTGTTTTTATCTATGAGATTTAAACAAAATATTTTCTTGAAATGACTTTTATTAACATTTTCATATAATAATTTGATTGTATTTTTATCAAGAGTTAAATCATCATCTAGTTGTAAAATATAGTCATTTCTAGCTTTTGCTAATCCAATTTGTCTTTGATAAATCTGATTTTTAATTTTGGACTTAAGTATAATTATATTAAAAATTTTGTTAAACTTTTTTAAATTAAAAATATATTTATTATACTCGTCAGTTGAGCACACAATTACGATTTCTTTAGGTATTGATTTTCCTAATATAATACTGTTTAAAAGATTAATTAATTTTTTGCTTCCTTTGTGTGAAGCAATAACTAAGGATAAATTAATGTAATTCACATTGAGTTTTTATTTTTAATTTATATGGTAAATTAATATAATGAAAAAACAATTTAAAATTTGTATTATCGGTTTAGGCTATGTGGGTTTGCCCTTATTATGCAATCTTGGGGGCAAATTTAATATGATTGGTTTTGATTTAAATAAAAAAAGAATTTCGAAATTAAAAGAAGGTATAGATTTAAATAAAGAAATAAAAAAAAAAGATATACTAAATAAAAATATTTTATTTACTAATAATATAGAATCCATTTATGGAGCTGATGTTTACATTATATGTGTTCCAACACCGATTAATCATAATAAGATACCAGACTTAAAATTGTTGAAACAGGCTTGTATAACTGTTGGAAAAGTTATCAAAGAAAGTAATCTTGTTATAATTGAGTCAACAGTCTATCCCTCAACAACAGATGAAATTTGTATACCATTATTAGAAAAATATTCTGGTTTAAAAAATATTAAAAATAACTCAAATATTAATAAAGGTTTCTATGTTGGCTATAGTCCCGAAAGAATAAATCCTGGAGATAAATTAAATACTGTTACAAACACCTCTAAATTGATTTCTAGCAATTCTTCAAAAGGTTTAAATTTAATAAGTAAGATATATGGAAAAACAATAAAAGGGAAATTAATTAAAGTAAATTCTATAAAAGAATGTGAAGCTTCTAAAATTATAGAAAATGTTCAAAGGGATATCAACATAGCTTTAATGAATGAATTTTCAAAAATATTTAGAAAAATGAATTTGGATGTAAATTCTATAATTAATTATGCGAATACTAAATGGAATTTTTCGTATTATCAGCCAGGCTTGGTTGGGGGCCACTGCATAGGCGTTGATCCTTATTACCTCGCATACATTTCTAAAAAAATAGGAATAGATCCAAAATTAATTCTTTCAGGACGTGAAATTAACGATAATATGTATAAGCAAATAATTTTTCGAATAAAGGAAATTTTTAATCAAAAAAAAATTAATTTTATTAAATCTAAAATTTTAATTATGGGATACTCTTTTAAAGAAAATTGCCCTGATATACGAAATACACAAATAGAAAAAATTTACAAAGAATTAAGAAATCAAGTTCAATCTATTGAAATATATGATCCTATGTTGAAAGGGCAAAAAACCGATAATAAATTTATAAATTTTCCTATAGCTAATAAATATAATGCAATACTTATTTTAGTTCCACATAACGAGTTTTTAAGAATGCCCAATAAAATTATAAAAAGTTTTTTACATAAAAAAGGCTTTGTTTTTGATTTAAAATCAAAGTTTAAAAATAAAGAGTATTATAAACTATAATGCATGTCTCAATTTTCAAAACTTTTCCTTTGAAACTTAAGGACTGGGATGATCTTGGGGTACTTCATAGAGAAACAAAACCATTTAGAGAAATAAGCATGAGCTCTAATATTAGATTTACAATAATCAGTTATGAAAGCATTATTTCACCAAAATATATAAAAAAATTAATACCGATTGAGGTCGTTCCAGCATTTAAATATGCATATAAAAAAACAATTTTTAAATATATTGCATCACTTTTTGTACCTTTTAACATTGGTAATATAATAAAAAATAGTAATGTACTCCAAACTAACCAATTTTGGGGTGTATGGATTTTACTAATAGTCAAATTAATTTATAAAAAGAAAATTATTCTTAGACAAGGTTTTAATTTTTATTATTTTGTAGAAAAGTCAAAAAAAAATTATTTTTTAAAAGCTATTATTAAATTATTAGTAAAGATAGCTTATCACTATTGTGATAAACTAATTGTAACTACTGATACAACAAAAAAATCATTAATTAATAACTTTAATGTAAATTCTAAAAAAATTAACGTTATACCAAACTATATTGATACAAAAATATTTAAAAAAATAAAAAATATAAATAAACAAAATAAAATATTGTGCGTAGGAAGATTGGCTGAGCAAAAAAATTATGAATTCTTATTTAAGATTTTAAGTAATTCAAATATAGAAATTGATATTATTGGTCATGGAGATCAAAATAAATATAGAAAAATAGCAGAAATGAATAATGTTAAAGTAAATTTTCTTGGAAATATTAAAAATGAAAATTTACCTAAATATTATAATTCATATAAAGTTTTTGTTTTATGTTCATTGTATGAAGGAAATCCAAAATCACTTTTGGAAGCAATGTCATGCGAATGCACATGTATATGTTCGGATGTAAATGGTATAAAAGAATTAAACAATGGTAAAAATTTTGAACTTATTGATTTAAAATATCCAAAAACATTTCTTAAGACTATAAAAAAATATATTGAAGGCAAGGAAGAACAAAATTCTGATTTAGGTTATTATGCAAGAAAATTTATCGAGAGTAAATTTAGCTTAGAAAAAATTAAGGAAGAATATTTAAGAATATATAAAAATATTTAAAAAATGAAAATTGATGTTAGTGTTATAATGAGTGTTAAAGATGATCATAAAGATTATTTAAATAAAAGTATTGAAAGTATATTAAATCAAACATTTAAAAATTTTGAATTTATAATAATTGCAGATGGTTCAAATAATAAAACAATATCAAAGCTACAAAAGTATTCGTCATCAGATAATCGTATAAAATTATATAAGCAGGTAAACATAGGTCTTACTAAAAGTTTAAATAAAGGCTTATACTTAGCCAATTCTAATTATATTCTTAGACAAGATTATGACGATATAAGTGAACCAAATAGAATTGAAAAGCTTTTCTCTTTTTTAAAAAAACATAAAGATATTGCAGTTTGTGCTTCTAATTATTTTAAAATAGATGCTACAGGAAAAAAAATTTTTAAATTTAGTATTCCCAATCCTTCAAGAACATTAAAAAATTTTAATTATTACAATCCCATTATTCACCCTTCGGTTATGCTAAGAAAAAATATAATACTTGAGCTAAATGGATATAATGAGTCGTATAGATTATCACAAGATTATGAATTATGGTCTAGAGTTAATAAAAAATTTAAAATTTATTATCTAAATTTAAAGTTGTACAATTTGAGAGTTCATAAAGAGTCAATTTCATTTAAAAATAATTATATACAAAGAAAGAATTCAGTAATAATTTCAATGAAATCAAAATTTTTTAATTCAAATATAGATTTTGATAAAGTTAAAAGTTTTAAAACTGATGATTTGATTGTATTTTTTAAAAAAAAAGATATCAAAATTCAAAACTATTTAAATTCAAGATTATTTACAATCATGTATGATGATATTAAAATAACTAAGTTTTTTTCTTATAATTTTTCTACTATGTTACTAATACTAATTTATTACTTTAATAGACCAAAATATTTTTTATATAGAATAGGATATAGATAATGTGTGGGATAGTTGGTTATTTTTCAAAAAATCAGACTGATTCAGATCTAATAAAAAAAATGACCAAAAAATTGATCCATAGAGGACCTGATAGCATTGGTTATTTTTCAGATTTTGAAGCTAAACTTCACTTTGGACACACAAGGCTTTCTATTTTGGATTTAAAAAATTCTGGCAGCCAACCAATGCACTCTTTTTCAAAAAGATTCACAATAATATTCAATGGTGAAATATATAATTATTTAGAATTAAAGGCCATAATTGATAAATCTAAAAAAATAGACTGGCTTGGCACATCAGACACAGAGGTTTTAATTAATTTTATTGAAATATTTGGAATTAAAAAATGTTTAGAAAAAATAAAAGGAATGTTTGTATTTGTTATTTATGATAAAAAAAATAAAAAAATCATTTTATGCAAAGATTATTTTGGAGAAAAACCACTATACTTTGGCAATTCAAATAATAAATTTTATTTTGCCAGTGAATTAAAAGCAATTACAGAAGATCCATCTTTTATTAAAAAAATTAATAATCAGGCCATAAGTTATTTAATGTCAATAAATTATGTACCATCACCAATTTCAATTTTTAAGAATATACATAAATTAAAACCAGGTCACTACTTAGAAATAAATTTAAATAATCACAACTTTAATATTAATACTTTTTTCCAAATTGATTATAGGAAAAAATTTAATCCCTCTGAAAGTAAAAACATACCTTTAAATTTAGCTAAAAAAAATTTAAAAACTTTACTAGAGAATTCTGTAGAGCAAAAAATGCAGTCAGATGTTGATTTAGGATGTTTTTTATCTTCAGGAATTGATAGCTCGCTTATTACATCTATTGTGAATAAAATTTATAAAAAAAAATTAAATACATTTTCACTTGGATATGATGAAAGTTTGTATGATGAGTCTTCTGATGCAGAAAAAATAGCAAATTCAATTAATACAAATCATCATACAATTAAATTTAATAATAATTCTATTCATGACATAGTTGAGGATTTAGGAAATAAATATTGTGAACCTTTTTCTGATTCTTCACAAATACCTACTTTATTTTTATCAAAATTTGTTTCAAATGAGGTGAAAGTTTGTTTTTCTGGAGATGGAGGTGATGAATTATTTGCTGGATATAATAGGTATATAAATAATAATAAGGTTTTAAGTCTTTATAATAATAGCTCAATAATAAATAGTATTCTGTTTAAAATAATTTCTTCTAATAAATTTTATAAATTTTTTGATTTTTTAAATAAATCAAAAATTAAAACACCTAATATATTAAAAATAAATAATTTAGTAGAAAAAAGTAGAACTTTAAATGAAGCATTAAAACATAATGATCTTTTCAGTTTTTATTTTAGATTTCTATCACATTGGGGTTTTGATGAATTAAATATTAATAAAGAAAAAGAAGAGAATTATATGAGTGATTTTTGGAATTTTGAAAATAATTTTATGAGAACAATTATGAATTTTGATTTAAATACATACCTTCCTGATGATTTGTTAGTTAAAATTGACAGGTCATCAATGTCATACGGTCTTGAAGTTAGATGTCCTTTTTTAGATACAGATATTTTAGAATATTCTCAGAAGCTTCCGAATGAATATCTTGTAAATAAATCTGTTGGTAAATTAATATTAAGATCATTGCTTCAAGATTATATTCCAAAAAACTTGATTAATAATCAAAAAAAAGGTTTTTTATTTCCACTAAAAAATATTTTAAGAAATGATTTAAGAGGGTGGGCTGAGAAACTTTTAACCAAAGAAAAAATAATGTCTTCAAATTATTTTTCATATGAAATGATTTCAACTGAATGGAATAGTATTCTTTATAAAAACCAAGGTAATGAATACAAAATATGGGATTATTTGGTATTTCAAAATTGGTATGAAAAGAACTTTTAGTGATCATCTATATATCATTATTTTTACTTATTTTCATTCAACTAATATATTTTGAAAGATATAAATTTAATTTTAAAATTAGCTTTTTTTATATTTCTTGTTTATATGTATTTTTTTTCTGTGCTTTTAGAGAAGACGTTGGAGGAGATTGGAAAAGATATGATCAATTATTTCACGAAAATATATACTTTAATTTTATTGATGTAATTAAATTCAAAGAACCTTTATTCCAATTTATTTCATATGTTTCTTTTAATTTAAGAGATAATATTTTTGTTCAAAATTTTATTATATCAATTATTTTTTTCTTAAGTATTCTTCCATTTTTAGTTTCTAGAAAAAATCCTTTTTTGTCTCTTCTTATCTTTATTCCAATGGGTGTATATATACTGCATATGGGTTATGTACGACAATCTATCGCCTTATCATTTTTATGTCTTTCAATTTATTTGTTTGAGCAAAATAAAATTTTTAAATCTTATTTTTTCTCCATTCTCTCTTTTGGCTTTCATTATTCATCAATAGTTTTTTATCCTTTTTTATTATTCAAAAAAAGTCTCTACACAAATCTCTTTATATTTACTTTATTAATTTCATTTATACTTGCTATTTTTATTATTCTATATTTTAAATCTGATATAAATTTCCTAAACTTTAATAATATTAATTTAGTTAGATCTTATTTAATTCAAAATGAGAGTGTAAGTATGGGGATTTATTACAGAATAATTCCAACCTTAATTGCATTTTTTATTTTTTTATCTTACTTAAATAACTTTAGTAAATTGGAAAATTATGGTTTGCTTCAATATTTTTCTTCATTGTTTGTATTTATTTTATGTTTAATGTTATTTGGCTTTTCAACACTAGCTGATAGAATTAATTTTTATTTAATACCTTACCAAATAATAATTTTTAATGAATATCTTAGTTTTTCAGCCCTTAATAAAAAGATTAAATTATTATTAATATCTTTTATGTATTTTTTAATTCTAATAATTTGGCTTTCTTTATCAAAATACAGCCAATCTAATTGGCAAAACTATTCAACAATTTTTTAATGAAAAAAATATTTATAATTAGCAATGATATGTGGAGTTTATATAATTTTAGATATGAGCTTATTGAAGAAATTGCAAAAAAAATGCAAGTAATTATCTTTTGCGAAAAAGATAAATATGTAAAACATTTTAATAAAATTGATTACAAGTTTATAAATATAAATATAAAGAAAAGTAGATATAATTTCATTAAGGATATCTTTTCTATTATTAAAATAATTTATTATTTAGTTAAACTTAAGCCTTCATATGTTTTAACTTTTACGATTAAACCAAATATATATCTACTACTAATTTCTAAATTTTTAAATATTAATGTTGTACCCAATATTACAGGTTTAGGATCTATCTTTTTAAACAAAAATTTTTTAAATAGACAAATATTTTCTTTATACAAGTACTTAATTAAATACTCTCACTTTGTTTTTTTTCAAAATAAATATGATAGGAAAGAGATTTTATCTAACTTTGATTTAAGAAATAGAGTAAAAAGTGATATCTTGCCAGGTTCAGGAATTAATTTAAAAAAATATTTAAATGTTGGTGTAAGTAAAAAGCATACAAAATTTATTTTTGCTGGCAGATTAATTAAAGATAAAGGAATAATTGATTTAATTAATGCTTTACAAATATTAAAAGATAAAAATTTTATTATATCTTTTTTAGTAATAGGAGATCCTGATCCAGGAAACCCATCATCACTAAATAATAAATACATTAAAAAACTTGTTAAAAATAATTTAATTGAATATCTTAGACATACAGATTCTATTAATGAGCACTTAACAAATGCACAATGTATTGTTATTCCATCATACCGAGAGGGGTGTTCAAGAGTAATTATGGAAGCAGCTGCATTAGGAAAACCAATAATAACTTATGACGTACCAGGTTGTAATAACTTAGTTATAGATAATTATAATGGATATTTAGTCAAAAAAGGTGATATTGTAGGATTAGCTGATACAATTATAAAATTTAATAATTTGAATATTTCACAAAAAAAACAAATGGGAGAATTTGGGAGAAAACTCATTGAAAAAAATTATTTAATAGATTTTGTAATTAATAAATATATTAGAATACTAAAGTAGATGATTAAAACTTTTTCTAATAATTTAAAAGTTCAAATATTTTTTATTGTTACATTGATCTTATGTAGTTTGTTGATTGATTTTTTTATTTTAAAAATTGAAAATAAAATTCAAGAACCCAAAATTGATAATTCAATTAAAAATCAATCATTAATTTATGTATCACTTGATAATGAATTTCTAATAAATCTACCTTTTGATGATAAAACATCCCAAATTATTAATCATTATATTTATATAAAACTTGATCAATATTTTAATATGAGAATAAAAGATAAGGAATTAGATGAAATCACTTTCCAATTATCAAAAAGACAATTTATTAATAGAAATAAAGCCTTCTTAATTTATAGCATAGATAAAAATTTGAGAGATGGTTTTTATATATTGAAAATAGAAATTTTTTCAGATCTTAATAAAAAAGATACTTATAAAAAAGTTATAAACTTAATTGAAGAAATAAAAAATAATAATGAGTTTGCAAACTTTTTTGATGAATTACTTTTTAAAGTTAAAAATAAATTTTTTCTAGAAATTGATCAAAGTTTATTTGAAGAATTGTCTTATGAAAAAATACCTAATACTAGCATGTCTTATATTATTGAATATTTAAAAGAACCACCAATAATTCAAAAAAAATCTGATAATAAAAATATTTTAAAAAAATATGTACCAATTTTTACTTTATTTTCTTTGATTATATCTTTTATTTATTTCATTCTTTCTAATATAAGATTTATTTACAATAGACTTTATAAATGAATTATATTTATAATTTAAACTTATATATATTAACTATATTGATTTCTGGTCTTTCCCTTGCTTATATAATTGGACCTTCAATATTAAATATTGTAGTTTTTCTTATATCAATTCTCACCATTTTTATAATTCTAAATAAAATTTATAAATTGAATTTTGATTTTATAAACAAATACGTCTTAATTTTTTTTTTTTATTATATATATATTATAATATTGTCTTTTTATAGTGATAATCCTAAATTATCATTTTCAAACACATTACCTTTTATAAAATTTTTTTTTCTTTTTATAGCATTAAAAACTATTATTGAAAAAAAAATTATTACTTATAATAATATTTTACTATTATTTTCTTTGCCTTTCTTCTTTATTCTCTTTTCTTCAGTCTTAGAAATTTTGAGTAACTTTTTTATTGATAATTATTTGGATGAAAATTTTAGTGGCCTATTCTTTGAAGAAAAAATATTAGGCAGTTTTATTTCAAGGAACTTACCCATTGCAGTGGGGTTATTTTTTGTTTTATTTAAAAATAATAAAAATATTCATATCTACATATTTATATTAATTATTTTATCTTTAGTTGTTATTATTTTTTCATCTGAAAGAGCAGCTATCTTAAATTTAATTAGTTTTATTTTTTTATTGTTTATATTTAAAGTATATAAATTTAATTTAAAATTTTTTCTTTCAATTATTATAATTATTATTTCTTTATTATTTATATCTTTAAATACCATAAATTTAAATTCAGGTTTAATAAAAAAAACTTTTAATCAGGTTAGTTATGAGAAAATTAATTTTATATTACCAATACCTGATCATTATTTATTACATTATCTAAGTGCTATTGAAATTTTTAAGTATAATAAAGTATTTGGCATTGGTCCTAAAATGTTCAGAGAAAAATGTTCACTTGATGAATTTCATTTTAAAGGATGGGATTTATATCATCATATTGAAACTCATAAAGCATCTAATCTTACTCAAGAACAAACTGATGAAAATGCCAAAATTGCTCGTATCGACTCATTAAGCAGCTGTTCAACACATCCTCATCATATGCATTTTCAAATTTTATCAGAAACTGGCATTATAGGTTATGCCTATTTTCTGTTATTTATTTTTCTAATAATAAATCATTATTTTAAATTTTTAAAAAATCAAAATGCAAATATCAATTTAAATAAGTTACTTTTAATAGGAATCATTATGAACATATCTCCATTTACTACTTCTGGAAATATTTTTTCAAGTTATTTTGGCACAATGATATTTATGCCTATATTATTTTTCTTAGTTGATAAAAAAACTTAATTTTTTTTTATAAATAATATATGGTTATTTATTATATTCTCTCACTATTTTTATTTTTTAAATATAAAATAATTTTGATACAAATTACATAAATTTAATGATAAAAAAATAAAAATATGTTTTTATATATTTCAATTCTAACGTTTGTATTTATATTTATTCTTTTATATAATCTTTCTCCAAGTCTAAATTTAATCGATAAACCAAATCATAGAAAAATTCACTTGGGCAATATACCTCTTATAGGAGGTATCATAATTTATTTTAATGTATTATTATTTGTTTATTATTTAGGAACAAGTTACTATTTTGGAGTTATTTTTTTTACTTCTGCAATTTTGGTAGTACTTGGAGCTTTTGATGATGCAATAGAGCTTGGAGTTACTTTTAGACTAATTTTACAATTAATTTCCTCTCTCTTAATCATTGGCTCTGGTTTAGTTATTATAAATGTTGGTGATTATATGTTTTTACCAAATATAAAAATTGGAATATTATCAACTATTTTCACTGTGTTTTGTGTAATTGGATTAACAAATGCGTTTAATTTCATTGACGGTGCTGATGGTTTATGTGGAGGTCTTTTTTTAGTTTCTATAATAAGTCTTTTATTTTTTTCGTTCTTTAGCAATACTTACGAATTAATAGAGGATATTGAAATAATTTATATATTGATAATTTCCATAGTTTTATTTCTAATATTAAATGTAACTGATTTTTATAAAATATTTCTAGGTGACTCGGGTAGTATGTTTTTGGGTTTTCTAATGTCATGGTTTTTAATTCTTTACACACAAATAAATCAAATCATGCACCCAGTATTAGCTTTATGGTGTGTGACTTTACCTTCATTTGATATTATCAGTGTTATTATAAGAAGATTATTGAGAAAAAAAAATCCATTTAAACCTGACAGAAGACATATCCACCATATACTTTTAAGCATAGGCATGGGTAAAAAATTCGTAACTATTAATATACTCTGTATTGCTATAATATTAAATTTTATTGGTTTTTTTACACTTAAAATAGCAGGCCCTTTCCCAGCTCTATTGACATATCTTTTGTTTTTATTTTTGTACTTAATAATAAGCATACAACTATCAAGATATGCTCTTAATAAAAAAAATTAAATTTTTTTCAGTGCATTAATTATTTTGTGGGTATCGTTTAATGAATTATAATGGACTAAACTAATCCTTACTACACCATCTTGATCATCTATATCTAATGCCTTTAAACATCTCCAGGCATAAAAATTATCATTTCTAGTAGCAATTTTATTTTTAACTAAAATTTCACTAATTCTTTTGGATGATTTTTTTTTGGAAAAAAAAGATATTGTTGGTGCTCTATTTTTATTTTGTATTTTATTTTTACCAATTAAAACTAAATCATCTCTATTATCTATATATTCCAAAATAGGATTTGCAATTAACTCTTCATGATAAGATATTAAATTATTTAGTTTCTTTATTTTTTCTCTAATTGATAATTTTTTATTTTTAAAATGATGATTGTAAACATTTTCAAAATATTCATTTATACCAATTAGTGACACGAGCTCTTCATGATTAGGTCCACCTGGATTTATATTGTAAGGGTAGTCTTTTTCTAAGAACTCATGATTTTGATTTGGAAGTTTTTTTAAAATTTCCTCTCTTCCATATAATAAACCAAGATGAGGTCCATATGTTTTGTAGAGACTAAAAGTATAAAAATCTACACCTAATTCTTTTACATCTGGAAAACCATGAGGAGCATAAGATACTCCATCGCCAATAACTATAGTATTAAACTTGTGAGCCAATTCACATATTTGTTGCAAACTATTAATTGATCCAACAATATTAGAACAATGAGTAACTGCTAATATTTTAGTATTTTTATTTAAAATTTTTTTTAAATCATCAATTTCTAATTCACCATTTTTTTTATTAAATTTCCATTCTATTATTTTAGCTCCACTTTTACTGAGTCTTCTCCATGGACTAATATTAGCTTCATGATCTTGATTGGTAACAATTACCTCATCACCTTTTTTAATAAAATGCTTAAGTGCATTTGATAGCACATAAAGATTAATTGATGTTGACCCACCTATTAAAATTTCATTTTTTTTAGAATTAATCATATCAGCAAAAATTTTTGTCGCTTTATCCATATTTTCACCTGCAATTTTTGACATAGGGTATTCTGCATATGGCTGTACTTTTGTTGATGTCATAAAGTTATTTAATTTTTGAATAACGTTTTTAGGAACGTAACTACCTCCTGCATTTTCTGCAAATAACCAATCTTTTGCCAAAGGGTCTTTAAATGTTGGAAACTGAGATCTTACATAATCTATATCAAGTTTAATATTTTCTAGTGTCAATTTTTCCTCTTATCGTATATTGTTTTAATCTAATATATAAAAAAATAAATGTATAATTAATTTAATTATTTCTCTCATAATGATTGATAAAAGTAAATTTTATATAAACGGTAATTGGGTTAATCCAGTAATAAAGAATGATTATGAGGTTATTAATCCTTCTAATGAAATACCATATGCCTTTATTTCTTTGGGATCAAAAAAAGATGTAGATCTGGCAGTAAATGCATCAAAAAAAGCATTCATTACATGGAGTCAGGTAGATAAAAAACATAAGATTAGCTTGCTAGAAAATTTACTTAAGATTTATAAAAGTAGATGGGATGAAATAACACAAACAATGTCTGAGGAAATGGGAGCGCCATTAGATTGGTCTTCATCAGCACAAACTTCTTCAGGAGCAGATCATATTGAAGATTTCATTT
>MDTB01001106.1_pt1 | contig 46476 bp, 35 predicted proteins | sample 811161 | NCBI WGS metagenome assembly MDTB01 (sample SAMN05326650, study PRJNA326480) | marine metagenome | isolation source: seawater | place: Mediterranean Sea | collected 2009 | reverse complement strand
GCACTTTGTGTAAGTCGAGATGAAACTTATAATAACACTGATTCATGTTCAACTAGTTTAGGAAGCTTAAATAGTGTTGGTTGGGATAGTCAACTATTGATGTGTTGGTATGAATGTGAGTGGTCCGATACGACTGATTATTTGAATATGAATATAGATAATCCTATTTATAACATATATCATGATCGTATTCCTGGTGGTACTAAATCTCTCCTTTTTGATGCTATTCAAAGTGAATCTAATGCTGGTGATGATATAGTTAGTTATAAATGGTACAAAAATGGCAATGTATTTCAAAATGGCGAAAGTATTGAATCTGAATTTGCTCAAGGAGCACATGAATTAGTTTTACTAATCAAAAATGAAGATGATATATGGGCTGTAGATACTTTTAATTTTGAGGTAAAAGAGCCAAACAAAGAACCATCACCAATAATAACCTTAGATGCTGACGAATATGTAGTTGCTCATAATGGAGATCCTGCTCCCGCAGCTACTGGTATAACTTTAAGTGGTGTAAATTCTTGCGATTGTAATGATTATATACGTTATGAATTTTTCCATAATGGAAATTTTCTTCCTAATGATTACGACTGCTCGTGCCTGCCAATTGATGAAGACGATGATGATTGGGTAAATGATTTAAAAGAAACATGTGAGCAAAATTTAAATCAAGTTGATTGTGATCAAGATTTTGAATATTGTTGGTGGAATCCAGATGGAGAAAATAGTTTAACAGAAACTAATGGAGCATGCGAATATTCTGAAATTGAATATTTCTTCTGGACAAAAAATGGTGAAATTCAAGGCACCAGTAAAGAATTTGTATCTTATATCCCTGATATTGGGGAATATGTATTTTCATTAATTCTTACAGATACATACGGAGAAAATAATTCTGCCTCTACAGAAATCACAATAAAAAAAGAATTAAATTATCCACCTAAAGCAAATATCGTTGGTATAACTACAATACCAGATCATATGCCTCCCAATGGAATTCCATATGGTGAGGAATGGTTGGAATTGCATGAATTTGATGAATCTTATGATGTTCAATTAAGTGAAGGTCAAAATAGTGATGATATAATATTTTCGCAATGGTATACGATAGAAGGTGAACCAATTAGTGCTGATGAAAGTATTAGCAACGCCAATGAAGCAAAACTTGGGTTAGGTACATATACATTTATTTTAGAAGTATTGGATTCTTATAATTGTTACTCAAAAAATAATTATGGTAGTTTTTTGAATATGTGTGGAACTGAACCATGTGTTGAAGTCTGCTATGAAATTGAATCAGAATCAGATTGTGTTGATACATATTCTGGTTGTCGTTGGTATGAAAATTCCTGTACACCTTACTGTGAATTATATGCACAAGGATTCTGCGATGGATTAGGAGGTATCCCCAATAATACTCCATGTCATACCTCTGGAATAAATATTTTAGAATGTGGTGTTGGTGGATCTTGTATTTTTAATGATGAATATTGCCGTGATTTTGATGAAGATGATTGTAAGTGTGGAGAAGGAGGTAGCTGGAATTCAGATATCCAAGAATGTGACTCTGGTGAACAATTTCAATACTGTAGTTGGATCGACAATGGTAGTAATGAAGGATTTTGTCAAGGTGATTTACAATCTGCTAATTATGATACTCTAACAGTCATATTATCTGAAGAAAATAGCCCTCCTATTGCTGATATCGGTACTAGTATGTTTGAATACATGGAAGAAGAACAGGATTTTATTGTTCCAAGTCTTTATGATATTGAATTTTATAATGCAGGTGGAGATGGTGAATGTTTTCCCAATTATGAAACCGATCCCCTTTGTGATCCGACTATATTTCCTATTTTTCCTACAGATGATGGACTAATAATTGATGTGGATGAAACTAGAAGAAAAAAATGTTGTGTTCAAGTAGAATGGGAGGTAATCGCATCACATTATGGTGAAGATCCAAATGATTATTCTGATGAAAATAACGATGGCGTTGATGACGATTGGCATTATTGCTTAGAAGATGATTTAAATCATCCATATTGTAGCGGAGGTTGGCTAAGAACACCAACAGAATCAACTTTAGAAATTATACCTCCTGAAAACACTGATTTTTATCCTGATTCTGTTAGGCTTAGACTTACTGCAACAGATCCATTTTTTAACTCAGGGTATTCCGAATTATTTGGTCAGGATGAAGTAATAATAATTATTGAAAACGATAATAAACCACCTGAACAAGTCCTTAATTTCAATCAAGATGGTTATAGAATTTATGAAGATAGTAGTTCTACATTCCTTGATATAGAATTAAGTGAATTCTTTATTGATCCAGATGGTGAAGTATTAGATTTTGCTTATCATATTGAAAATAATCAATTAATCGATACATCTGCAATTTTACTTGATGAAGACGGATTTATATTAGACGGAGAGTTACATTTACAAAATATAATGGATAAAAATGGGGATCTTGAGGTATTTGTGTATGCTCTAGATTCTGAATATACTATTCAGGCATCATTTAATGTTTTAATTTTACCAATGAATGATATACCTAATGTTAAATCTACTGAACATAACTTAGATGAATGTATTACTGATTGTTCTATTTCTGCTAACATATCTCCAAAATATTTTGTTTTAGATGGAGATCCTGGTGGATGTGGTATAGAAGATGAATGTGAAGATGGTAATTTAAGTTTTGAAATTATAAGATATCCATTATTTGGTTTAGTTGAGCCAATACCTGAAGTAACAATTGAAGAAGCATATAATTATTACCCTTATCAAGATTTTTTTGGTTATGATACTGTATTTTTTCAAATAACAGATATTGGTTCTTCCTATGGAATAGTTGATACCACAACTAGTGAAACTGGATATATAATTTTTTACGTTGAAAAAAGCGATAATAATGCACCTATAGTGCAAAGAACAAATTTTACCGTAAAAGAAGATTATTTAATTCATTTTACAGCTCATGAGGATTCAATAACTTATATTGATTCTTTAAATCATATTTATCTTGGTTTAGATGTTTTAGATGATGATAATAATTGTTTATCAGAATTAAATACTACATGTAATGATTCTTTATTTAATAGCGATGTTTTAAAAGTTTATGTTCAGCATACATCTGGGAATAATGAATTTTTTACTATAATAGATACTTCTATTATTCAGATTTATGAAAATTATAATAATTCATTAACAGTACCAATTTTAGTTAGAGATCATGAATTAGAGCTAGGAAACTTCGAAAGTGATGAATATCAAATTAATATCAATCTAATACCTGTTAATGACAAACCTATTGCTGAAAATTCTGCACATCAACTTTTAGAAGATGAGATATTAGAATTTGAATTAATTGGTGAAGATTATGAAAACAATTCACTATCTTTTGAGATAATTAAATTGCCAACTAGATTAGATTCTATTTTTCCACATCCCCAATTAACAGATAACATACTGTTTGAATTTGATGAAAATCCTTTAGTTCGATATGCTCCTTTAAAAGATTATAATGGATTAGATAGTCTTATCTATATAATTCATGACGATGGTACAACTAATGGTGAACCTGATTCATTAACTAGTGATTCAATTATAGTTATGTTTGATATTGAACAAGTTAATGATCCTCCAAGAATTGATACTATTTATTTTGAATCAGATACATTAATATCATCTTTAAAAGAGGATACCAGTGATGTTAAAGTATATATGGTTTATACTGATATAGATTCGGATGAAGATTTAAATCAAAATCAGAATGGACCATCAGATTTTAATTTAACTTGGGAGTTTAATACACCAAACAATGAAAGTGGATTGAAATTTTGGTTTAAGAATGAACCTCCAATAGTTGAGGAATTTTATCAAAACCCTCTTAGAAGATTAGGCTTATTTACAATAGATTCTTTGCTTGAAAATTGGAATGGTACAGATACTTCAATAATTAAAATATCAGATTCTGATGGACTATCTGAAAATTACAAATTTGGATTAACTATTGATGCAGTCAATGATCCTCCAGAAATTTCTAGTATGCGTATTGATACAGCTGCAATTGACTCATTTAAATTATGGGAGTTTGATTATGATGAATTCAACGAAGTAATTTTGGCAGAAGACTCAAAAAATATACCCTTAATTATAGAATATTTTGATATTGATACTGATTCAAATTTAAATGAAAATCCTGATACTATTGCTGGATTCAGCTGGGATTTAAGTTCAATCAAGAATAGGTTTAGCGCATCATATCAAGTTATATTCGATCAAAACTTAGGAACAGATGTATTTAAATTCACACTAGATTCAATTACAAATAATTGGAATGGATATGATACTTTAGTTACTATTATTACTGATACAATAGGTGATTCATTTTATCATAATCTTGGTTTACAAGTTTATCAAGTTAATGACAGCCCTGAACCATTCAATTACTATTCACAAATAAATAAATATCCGTTTAATTCTATGAGTAATAGTTTTTATGAAAGTGGTAATACATGGACATTTAGATTACCTTATCAAGAAAATGCTATATTTGATGAAAATTCTGAAGAATTACTAATAAAATGGAAAAGAACTACAGATATTGATTTAGTTGATTCTTTAAATAATTATCAAAATAAAATTGTAGATTTATTCTACAGAGTAGAATTAATTGGAGATAAATCTGGCTATACTTATGTATTAAAATCTCGAATTAATGACTCTCTATTTAATAAGATTAATTACTGTCCTGACAATTTAGAAATAACTTCTGAAGACTGTATAGATTTAGGGATTATTGATTCCAGTTATGGATTTACTAAAATTGATTTAACTGAATCATTTTTAACATATAAAGGATCCTATTTTGACTCACTATATTCTATTCCTGATACATTATCTCAGAAATTAGATTTATCAAATAATAAAGATTATTATTGTAATAATGGCACCGGAATTTCATATGGGAATATGCCTGATTGTAATAATATATGTCCTGAATCATGTTCAAATACGGATTACAGACTAAATATTGTTGCATATAATGCAAGCAGAGAGGATAATCCAGATGATCCAGGTGGAGACGAAGGATTTGATTTTCATTTTATTGATTCTCCTCAATATGCAGATTTATTTAACGGTGACAGTTCTAATTTTAACGTAGATTTAACATTGCCAAATTTTCAATTTAATGTGATTCGGAATGACATTTTTTGGGAATATTATGATTTGTATATAACAAATAGTGAGCCAATTTTAGATTTTTTACAGGGAATAGATTACAATCCTTTACTATTGATTGAAAATCAAAATGGATTAGTTGACACAATCAGTACTACATCTAGTGAAAATGGACCAATTCATTATACTAGTCAGTTTAAAAGTGAAGATAGTATTACGTTTATTTACTCTGCTAGAGATTTAGTTGAGAATTATGGTGTCTCATCTAAAACTATCTCATATGCAATTATTGAGCCAATGGAAAAATCTATTATTTTAACTCCCTCACAAAATAGTCAAATTTCATTTGAGATTGGTTCCGTAAGTCAAGTTACTGGAATTATAGCTGAAGATATCAAAATTACAAATGAAAATATTAATGGAATTGGTGTTTCATTTCTACCAAAAAATCAACCAATTATTTCAAAAGTTAAATTGAGTTTTAACCTAAACTTAATTGATATTCCAATGTCTAACTCATGGAACTATGAATTATTTAAAAAAGTAAATGGAAATTGGGAGAATATGAATTTAAAGTTTGAAAAGATAAATGGATTTATTCATACTTATATAAGTGAACTTGGTGAATTTTCTTTATCATATAATGAAGAGTTAGAAAAACCACTTCCTCCTGACTTTGTAATATATCCAAATTATCCTAATCCATTTAATGGTATTACTACAATAAGATTCGAATTACCAGAAAGTAAAAAAGTTAATTTAAATATCATAAATATTTTGGGTGAAAATGTAAGAACAATTTATTCAGGTAGTTTAACTGCAGATTTTCACTCCTTTAATTGGGATGGAATGGATAGTCAAATGAAATCTGTTGCTAGTGGTGTTTATTTTGTTGAATTAAATTTAAATAATAAAAAGTATCTTCAAAAAATTATGTACATGAAGTAATGAAAAAAATATTTTGTATATTAATATTTCTTATCGCTTGTGGTGATGTTGGTGAACAAAAAATAGGATATGTAGAAATAGTTGAAAATGCATGGAATTTATTTTCTGATGGAAAATATCATTCAGCGAGAACTGAATTTACAAATGCACTCGATTATCAAGTTTTAAACAATATTTCAGAAGCTTATATCGGTATTGGATGGTGTAATTTATATATTGCAAATGAATTTACAGAATTAATAAACGTTTCATCCCGTAATGCATTAAGGGACTTAGCATTTGATAATTTTGAAAATGCAAAAAGTATAGATAATGAGTCTGCAGATAAAATAACAAGTGAACTTAATGCTATATTAGCTGCAGGCCTAGTATTTGTATATGACTACAAATTATTAGATTATAAAGACCAATATTATAATTCATTATGTCCAGACTGTGGAATCTCTGCATCATGCGAATTAGATGAATTTAGAAGAGATTGCATAATACCAGTTGCAATTGATATTATTAATGAATCAAATAGATTGTTTAGTGAACAGGAAAACTTTGAATTTCCATATGATTATTCTATAAATTCTGATGATATTAATTTTATTAGAGCTAGACTAGCATATTCATTTAATGATTTTATATCTGAATATGAATTTCCATTAAGTGAATTAAATGAAGAAAATGTTTTAATAGAATATTTAGAATATCCAAATTATCAGGATGAAATTTGTAAAATTAATGATTTTACTGAAGTATGCATTGAATTAGGAATAGAGCAGTTTTGTGAAGTAGATGATCCAAATATTCCATATGATTATTTTCTTAGCTGTCTCTCATCTTTTTATACCCCAACAATAAATCCTTAATAAATTATGGAAATTTTTATTTCCATAATTATAATTAGTATAATTACTATTATTTTTTTGGTTCTTTTTAAACAAAATAATTCTTCAAATAATTTAGAATTAGAAGACCATGAATCGTTGGAAGAATGGGATTGTCCTGAATGTGGATTCCATATACAGATAGGGGATTCATGTACATATTGTTACGAACAGAAACCACTTTAGAATTTAATCAGATTTTAAGTTTTCAATATTAAAAATTTATATTTTTCACAGGAGTACAATCTTATGTTATTAAAATTATTTATCGTTTTAATTTTTTCATTAAATTTCAATACTTTATGTTCTAATGAATTACCTAAAGGATTCACTCATTGGGAATTGCAAAATAGACATTTAATTGATGAAATGGGGAATAGAACAGATCCACCTCCATCTCCAATTCGAAATATTGCAGAATTTGAAAGAATGCAGGGTATTGTTATTAGATATCCACTTGGTATTCCAACATCATTAGTTAGGGAAATGGCAGAAGATGTAATCATATATTGTTTAGTCTCATCTATATCTCAAAACTCTGCATATAATTCATTTAATAATGCTGGTGTAAATATGGATAATGTTGAATTTATAACTGGTACTACAGATTCATACTGGACAAGAGATTATGGTCCTTGGTGGGTAGTTGATGGAGACAATAATGTATCAGTTGTAGACCACACCTATAATAGGCCTCGGCCAAATGACAATCAAGCCCCATTAAAATTATCAAATCATTTAGATGCTCCTTATTATGATAGTGATTTTATCACAGCTGGTGGTAATTATATGACTGATGGACTTGGCATTGGAGCCTCAAGTGATTTGGTATATGATGAAAATGATGATTTAACAGTATCTCAGCTTCACGATTTAGTTGAAGAATATTATGGAATTACAACATATCACGGCCTTCCTGATCCAAATAATACATACATTGATCATATTGATTGCTGGGGGAAATTTTTATCTCCAAATAAAGTGTTAATTCGATCTGTTCAAACTTCACATGCACAATATGATGAAATTGAGGAAACGGCAGCATTCTTTGAAAATTCATTAACTTCTTATGGGGTTCCTTGGGAAGTATTTAGAGTTTACACACCAAACAATCAGCCTTATACTAATTCTACAATCTTAAATGAAAAAGTACTCGTTCCAATTACTAATAGTTCTTGGGATGATGAAGCACTAGCCGTTTATGAAGAGGCTTTACCTGGATATGAAATACTGCCATTTACTGGTTCTTGGGAATCTACAGACGCTTTACATTGTAGAACAAAAGGTGTTCCAGATATAGAAATGCTCCAAATTTTTCATAATCCAATTCAAGATGTTTATTATCCAAATGGAAATTATGTTGTTAATGCAGAAATTATTGATTTGAGCCAAACAGGAATTATTTCAGCAGAAACCAATCTTTATTGGAAAAATGATAATATGACAAATTACGAAATGGTTCCATTAGTTAATGGTGGATTTAATCCAAATATCTATGAGGCTGAAATTCCAATTTCACCAATTCAAACGAATATTCAATATTATATTACATCAGCTGATAATTCTGGTAGAGCTGAGACTTTGCCTCTTGCAGGATATTATAATTTTTATACAGCTTCTGGTGTTACTTATCCTGAAGGTGATGTTAATATGGATAATCTTGTAAATATTGTAGATATTGTAACTATTGTAAATCATGTTTTGGGTCAAATTAATTTAGAAGGTATTTCACTATCTCTTGCAGATATGAATAGTGATAATATCATTAATATTTTAGATATTATTTCGGTTGTAAATATCATTTTAGGTAATTAATACTGAAAATAAAAAAAGTAAATTATAATAAGAGAAAAAACTAATTGTTTTTATTCTTTTTATCTATGTTAATAACATTTTTATGTGCTCAAGAGCTAAATACAGAATTAATTCATAATTATCAATATGAAGCAAATGTAAATGATATTTGGGGATATTCTACGCCTTTAGGAGATGAATATGCAATAGTCGGTCTTCAAAATGGAACTTCAATTGTATTTGTCTCACAAGATGAAATTTATGAAGTTGCATTTATTCCCGGTGAAAATTCTACATGGAGAGATATTAAAGAGTGGAATAATTATATATATATTGGTACAGAAAATGGAAGTGGTGGAATTCAAATTGTAAGTATGGAAAATCCATCTAATCCTGAACTAATCCAGGTTTGGGATGGAATTGGTAGTTCACATAATATCATGATAGATGATGGTTACTTATATATTATTGGTGCTGACAATGAAGATTTATATATATTAGATTTACAAAATCCATCTAATCCAGAATTAATTGGAACATGGAGTGGTGATTATTTTCATGATGTTTGTATAAAAAATGATTTATTATTTGGTTGTGCTATAGGTACAAATATGATGCATATATTAGATATTTCAGATAAATCTAATCCATACTCAATTGGTTTTTTTGAAGATGTCCCTGCTGCTCATGCATGTTGGGTTGATCCTTTAAATGATGTTTTAGTGACAGCTTCTGAAACAACTGGCGGACATATAATGAATTGGGATATTTCTAATTTAAATGATATACAGTTAATTTCAGAATGGGCCCCTGATAGTAGCGAAAGTAAATCTGCTCATAATGTATTTATCCGTGATAACTATGCTTATATTAGTTATTATGTTTTTGGTTTACAAATATTAGATATTACAAATCCGACAGAACCACAATTAGCTGGTTACTATGATACCTATCCAGGTATGGATGGACTATTTAATGGTGCATGGGGTACATATCCATACCAACCAAGTTGTAATATTTATATATCAGACAGACAAACAGGACTTTATGTTATTAAATTTGAAGACTGTTTAGGAGTAGACCCTGAAGACCCAATTCCACCCCAAAATTTTACAGTCTATAGTGATTATTTAACACAAAATTTAGTTCAATTAAATTGGGAAAATTCAGAATTATTGTATGACAATACACAGCTTTTAAACTTTGATATTTTCATTTATGAGAATTCACAGTTAATTGAAATTTTAAATAATTCTGAAAATTCTTATATTCGTAATAATCTAATAGATGGTGAAAATTATACCTATAAATTAATTGTTAAGGATACAAATACAGATAGCTTAAGTATTGCGGTTTCAAAATCAGTATGGGTTGGTGGTCATCCTAATCCTAATCCGCCTCAAATTTTATCCTCACAGTTCAATAATTTAAACGTTCAAATTGAATTAAGGATGCCAAGTTTTCAGCATGATAATACACCACTTGATGATTTAGCGTATTTAATTGCAATAAGGAATGGTAGCATAATTGATACTACTCCCGTAATTATAGATGAATTGATTCTTTTTCAGGATAATCCATTCAATGGATATTTTTATGAATATAATTTTTTTGTTGTGGATAATGAATCACCAGTAAATCTAAGTGAAATTTCAAATCCAATAGAAATATATGCAGGTCAATATCCTTCAAATTTAATTATTCCATTATGTCAAGCTACTACTGATAATGCTTTACATTTTCAGCAAGATTTAACTAGATTAGATTTAGAATCATTATTCTTAACAATAAATCAATTTTTAGATTTAGAATCATACACTAATATTCAAAATTTATTTTTATTTTCAGGTATTTTCCCTAACGATTGTAATATTAATGAGAATATTCAAAATAAATTATCTAATTTACTTTCAAATGGAAAAAATATATATTTAGAAGGTAGTGATATATGGACAAACTTAAATCATACTAATTTATATTCACAATTTAATATAAACGTAATAAGTAATATTGATGTTAATTTTTTTGAGTTCTATGGTGTAAATGGTTCTCTTACTGAAGGTTTAATTTTAGATTATATGGGTCAAAATAATTGGATAGATTATTTACACAGTATCCCACCAGCTTATCCAATATTAACAGACTTCAATTTAGAGTATGCATTAACTATCGCAAATCCCCAAGAAAATTTTAATACTATTGCAAATAGTTTTGAATTAGCAGGTATTTCAGATGAAATTCAAAGGCTAATACTAATTCAAAATATTATAGAATTTTTAATTAATAGTAACAATCCAAATTGGATTAAGGGTGACGTGAATTATAATAATATAGTCAATATTATAGACATAATATTAATTATTGAATTTATAATCGAAATACAAAATCCAAATGAAGTAGAATATTGGATTTCTGATCTTAATGATGATGATATTATTAATATTCAAGATATCACATTAATTATTAATCAAATTCTTGCTAACTGATTCAATACATCCTTGATACCCTAATATAGTTTCATTAGAAATGCATTCAGGAATAGTTTCAATACATAAATTATTATTTTCTATTAAAAAATTATATTGATTAAAATAATCTAAGCCAGAAAAACAAATAGTTTCTGTCATTGTAGTTAAAAAGTTATTATCTAAAAATAAGGTATTTAGATAATTAAGTTTAGTCAAATTTATTTCAAAACTTTCTATCTGATTATGACCTAAATCTAAATAATTAAGAAATTCTAATTCTGAAATTATATTTGGAATAAATACAATGTGATTATAATGTAAATCTAACCAATACAATAGATTTAAATTTGAAAGATTTACCGAAATATTTGAAATATAATTATTTGATAAATTTAATGTTTCAAGGTTAGAAAGAAATGTAGTTTCTTCAGGAAATGTATAAAATTGGTTGAAACTTAAATCTAAATAATTAAGAAATTCTAATTCTGAGAAATTTTCTGGTAAATATGATAAACTATTTCCACTTAGATTTATATGACTTAAAATTGAAATATCACTAAATGATTCTGGTAAATATAAAATCTGATTTCCATTTAAATTAAGATATTCAAGATTAGTTAAATCACCAAAAGATTCTGGTAATGTACTAATTAAATTATTACTAAGATTTAAATAAATAAGCTGGTTAAGAAGTCCAAAATTTTCAGGTAATGTATGTATTAAACCAATTGCTTGCTCATTAGTAATAGATAAACTTGTTAATCTACCTGAAATCCATGTTTGCATTTCTCCAAGTTCATTTAATGTAGTATTTAAACCATTTAAAGTAATTATTTCTTGTAATATTGTCATGTCATACGAGTCCCACTCGCAATATTGACTTTCTGGTTCAGAGTAAGGCTCAACACAATAAGGGATATTGTTTGGACATAAATAATTTCCTGAAATACTAAATTTTTCAAAATTTGAAAAATCTATATCTAGCTGACAAATATTTAATGGTATATGCACTATTGAATTATTATCTAATTTTAAAATTTTCAATTGATTTAAGGTGTTTATAGAATTCGGCAATATTGTAATTTCAGGATAATTTTGAATTTTTAATTCAGTCAATCGATTATTTTCCCATATTTGAACGCCAATTTCAAGGGGTGAATAATAATTTAGATTATTTAGCATTAATAATGAATTTAAATATTCTATATCTGTTTCATAGCTTGTATTTGAAATTATATTACTATTTGAATCTGTTGGTATAGTATATCGATTATCACAATTGGATATAAAAATAAAAATTAAGGTAATTTTTAACAAAGTAAAAAAATTAGATACTATCTTGTCTAAAGCAATTTTCATAATTAATAAATTACTATGATGAATATCAAAATTAAAGTATAAATAATTTTTACTGAATGAATCCTATTTTTTTAAATAATTATTCTTAATTATGATGAATTTTAATATTCTAATCTTAAGATTCTAAACTTTTTAATAATTCTAAAATTGTAAAATATATTAATTGAAGTTCATCAGAGGATATACAATATGGTGGCATCACATAAATAACATTTCCAAGTGGTCTTAAAATTATTTTTCGTTTGATAAAATAGTCATAAATATTATCTCGCAAATAATTAAAATAGCTCTCATTACTATCAGATTTAATTGTAATTGCAAGTATTACTCCAATATTGCGAATATCTAAAATTTGATTATTATTCTTGTTTTCTCTAATAAAATCAATATGAGATTTACGAATCATCTTAATCTTTGTCCAAGTTTCCTGTCTGTGCAAGAGTTTTAAGCTAGCAATTGCAACTGAACAGGCAAGTGGATTTCCAGTATATGAGTGTCCATGTAAAAACATTTTAGATTTATTGTTAGATAAAAAAGCATTATAAATTTTATCAGTTGTTGATGTTGCTCCTAATGCCATTACACCACCAGTCAGACCTTTAGACATACAAATAATATCTGGTTTACAGGTTAAATAGTCCGCAGCAAAGAATTTACCAGTTCGTCCAAATCCTGTAGAAACCTCATCCGAAATTGATATTACATCATTTTCTTTACAATATTTAATCATTTTACTTAAAACTTTAGGTGAATAAATCACCATTCCAGCAGCACCTTGTAAAAGTGGTTCAAAAATAAATCCGTAAACATTTTTTGATGAAATAATATCCTTCAATTTTTTTAAACTTTTTTCTTCATTACCAAAAGTAGGAACATCTATATGTTCGACATTAAATAAATGATTTTCAAATGGAGTTGAGAAAATTCCTCTACCACCAGAAGACATTGAACCAAATGTATCACCATGATAACCATTTTTTAGTGCAATTAATGTACCTCGATTATTCTTTTGGTTATAATGGTATTGGATAGCCATTTTTATACCAACTTCAACGGCTGTAGAACCATTATCAGAATAAAAGATTTTCTGATGTTCTTTAGGAAGTATTTCAAGTAAATTTTCAGATAATTCTATAGCTTGTGGATGAGTGAATCCTGAAAAAATTACATGATCTAATTTAGATGTTTGCTCTCTCAACTTCTTCATAATATACGGATTATTATGTCCATGTAAATTTACCCACCATGAAGAAATAGCATCTAAATATCTTGTTCCATCTTGAGCAATTAACCATGAACCTTCTCCTTTAACTATAGGAATAGGAGGTAAATCAGTCTGCATTTGTGTATATGGATGCCAGTTCACTGCAATATCACGTTCTACTAAATTTTTACTCATATAATTTGAATTTTTTTTGAATACTTAATTATATTTTTTTTTGATATTTTATCTAATTTAGGGATTTTACCAATAACTTGAATTCTTGTTTTATGTTCGATTATTCGCTCAGTTTCTATGTTTGAATTACCATTGAAAATGATTCCATTAATTTGAATATCATTTTTCTTTAAGACTTCAATCGTTAAAAGTGTGTGATTAATACTTCCTAAATAATTTTGCGAAATAATTATTACTTCCAAATTTAAATGTTTAATTAAGTCTAAAACTAAGTCATTATTATTTAAAGGAACCATTAATCCACCAGCACCTTCTACTATTAAAGATGAATTTATATTTGGAATTTTAAAATCTATTAAATTAATTTTTACATTATCAATTTTTGCAGCTGCATGTGGGCTCATTGGTGCAGTTAGTATAAATCTCTCAGGATGTATTTTTATGCAATTAGTGTATTCTCGAATAAAAGTGGAATCTGATTTATCTAAGTTCCCAGCTTGAATAGGCTTCCAATATTCAGCTTTCAAATTTTCAACAAGCATTGCTGAAATTAATGTCTTACCTACATTTGTACCTATAGCGGTTATAAAAAAAATTTTATTTTTCATTTAACACCTGATTTAAATATTTTAAAAGTTCTTTTATTTGATAATCAGAATTATAAGTATGTAAACATATTCGAATTCTCTCTTTTCCTTTAGGCACTGATGGCTTACGAATTGCTTTTATATCATATCCATGTCTGTTTAAATATTTCATCACTGATATTACATTTTGATTTCCTGAAATAATAATACTTTGAATAGGTGAATTACTGTTTATTAAAGATGTAATTTTAAATTTTTTAGCTAAATTTTTAAATAAATTAATTTTTTCAGAAAGAATTTGGTTTAATATAATTCTTTCCTTTAATAAATGACTAGACGCTAACATCATTGCGACTGAATGAGGTGGTAATGCTGTTGTATATATAAATGTCTTACAGAAATTTATTAAATAATTTTTAATAGAATTTGATGTAATCCAAATTGCACCATGACACCCCATAGCTTTACCAAAAGTATGTAATCTCGCTAGTGGTTTAATATTATATTTTTGAGTTAAACTAAAAAAATTATTGGAGCAAAATCCTGTTGAATGAGCCTCATCAATTATAAGATGATATCCATTGCTATTACATAATGTATCTAATTCTATTAAAGGTGCTTCATCGCCATCCATAGAATAAATTGACTCAACAGCTATAAATATTTCACCTTTAGCAAATTTAATCTTATTTTGTAAATCAATTGTACTATTGTGCTTAAATGAATATGATTTAGAATTACTTAGCTTTATTCCCTCTCTAATAGATGCATGAATTAATTCATCATAGATTATTGTATCATTTCGTTTAGGAATTGTAGAAAAAAAACCAATATTGGCATCATAGCCAGAATTAAAAATTAATCCAGATTCACCATTAAAAAAATTTGTTAATTCAGTTTCAGTTTTCTCAATTAGAGGATTATTCCCGGAGATTAATCTAGAACCTGTACTTCCATTTTTTTGATTAAATATCTTAATTAGTTCATTAGTAATATCATTCAAATCATCAGAATTTGCAAATCCAAAATAATCATTTGAGCAAAAATCAATTAAACTATTTTTTTGATTAGGTATTCGATATAAATGTTCTTTTTTTTGTTTAACTAATTCTGATTCTATTCTTTTTTTTAATTTTGATCTAATTTTTATATCCTAAGTATAAAAGAGTTTAAAATTGGAGTATTCATATTTCGTCAATCGTCAAAAGTTAAAGTTAGTTTTTGATATAATAAAAGTATCAAGGATTAAGTTCAAGAAAGCAATTTTTAAAATATACATAAAAGATTAAATTAAACTTAAGGAAAATTCTAAAATCTAACTATTATCAGGAAATAATTTGACTAAATTCTCTAAACTAAATTTTTATTTAATATAATTATTTTAAGGTTCAATTGAATTTAAATAAAATACAAATCATTGATTTATTAAATAAAAACTTGATAATTTGAAAACTTTAAGAATTCTTAGTTAATTTAATGATGAAAAGCTTGTACTATAATTTTGATACTAATTATAGAAAAAATAAAAATTTTCATATTCTTGGAATTGATGAAGCTGGACGTGGTCCTCTTGCAGGTCCAGTAGTTGCTGCTGGTGTAATTTTAAATCCTGATTTTGACCATATAGAAATTAAGGATTCAAAAAAACTCAGTGAATATAAACGAAATAAATTATATAAAATAATTAAAAAAAATGCTCTTAAAGTAATTGTTGAAATTTCATGGGAAGAGGAAATTGACGAAAAAAATATTTTAGAAGCTACAATTGATTGTTTTAAACGTATAATTGACAATGTAAAAAATATTCCTAATACTATTTTAATTGATGGGACTAAAGTCCCTATTCATGGAAGAAATATAAAATTTATTAAAAAAGGTGATTCTAAGTCATTATCAATTGCCTCTGCTTCAATTATTGCAAAAGTCACACGAGATAATATTATGAAACAATTCGATTATATTTTTCCTAATTATGATTTTAAGAATAACAAAGGTTATGGAACAAGAAAGCACTTTGAAGCAATTAAGCTTTATGGTAGTTCACCTATTCATCGAAAATCTTTTAAACCTGTATTAGATTTTTTAATTCCAATAACAAATTTAACAAAAAGAGATTTAGATTGTTTAGGTAAAAAATATGCAGCTATAAGTATAGTTAAAAATGGATTTGAAATTAAAGAAATGAATTATAATAAACCAAATATTGGACAGATAGATATTATTCATTTAGAGAATAATAAATTAGTTTTTTCGATAGTAAATATAATTTTAAATCAAAATAGTAACGAAAATTCAAAAAACTTTATATCATTTAAAAAAGCTAAAAAAACAATGAATGTTTCAAGAATGTATCTTAGTGAAAAAGGTTTCGTAGAGAATGTTAGGTTTGATGTAATTTCTGTCTGTTTTTCTGATGCTAATCCTAGCATTTCAAGAATTAAAAATGGAATTTCATTTTGAAAAAGATAATAATCTTTATAATATTTTTACAATTTAATTTCGCGCGTTTTCCAGATGCTGTAGGATATAATGGTGCGGTTGTTAGTTCAAATAAGTATGCTTCTCAAGTTGGAATAGACATTCTGAAAAATGGAGGAAATGCAATTGATGCAGCAGTTGGCGTTGGTTTTGCATTGGCAGTAGTACATCCTGGAGCTGGAAATATAGGCGGAGGCGGATTTATGGTAATTCGAACTGCTAATGGTGAAGTTACTACAATTGACTTTAGAGAAATTGCTCCAAATAATGCATATAGAGATATGTTTCTTGATGAAAAAAAGGAAGTCATTCCTGGAAAATCATGGAGTACATCTTGGGCTGCAGGTGTTCCTGGTTCAGTAGCAGGTTTTGAAATGGCGCATATGAAATTTGGGACAATGTCCTGGAAAAAAATTTTAAGACCATCTATTTTATTAGCTAAGAAAGGATTTGAATTAGATTATCTTAATTCAATGTATTTTAATTCAGATTACTATAAAAATTATTTAAGTCAAGATGAAATTACAAGAGATATTTTCACTAAAGAAAGTGAATTTAAAGTTGGTGAAATATTTATCCAAAAAGATTTAGGTTCAACTTTATCTAGAATTTCAAAAAGAGGTGCAAGAGAATTTTATACTGGAAAAACAGCTGATATGATAGTTCAGTGTATGAAACGAACGAATGGTTTAATTACGCATGATGATTTGTCAGATTACAAAGCAATCGAACGAAGTGCAATCAGCTTTGATTATCGAGGCTATAAAGTTTACTCAATGCCCCCTGCTTCTTCGGGAGGAATTGCTGTTGCGGGGATTTTAAATCAATTAGAGAATCTTGATTTTTCAAAAATTGAGTTTCATTCTGCAAAACATATTCATTTAATATCTGAAGCAGAAAGAAGAGCCTATGCAGATAGAGCTAAATTTTTAGGTGATACAGATTTTATTAATGTGCCTATTGATACATTAATTTCACAGCAATATTCTGATCAAAGATGGTTGACAATCAATGAATATGAGGCATCGAAAAGTAGTGATATATCACATGGAGAAATTGTTAATAACCTATTAGAGAGTGAAGAAACAACCCATTATTCAGTAGTAGACAAATACGGAAATGCAGTAAGTGTAACAACAACAATAAATGGTTGGTTTGGAAATGGAATAACAGTTGATGATGCAGGATTTCTTTTAAATAATGAAATGGATGATTTTTCTGCAAAGCCTGGTGTAGCAAATGCTTATGGATTAGTTGGCGGAGAAGCAAATGCAATTCAACCAAAAAAAAGAATGCTTAGTTCTATGACTCCAACAATTGTCGAAACACCTGAAGGTGAATTATTTTTAGTTGTTGGATCGCCGGGAGGTTCAACAATAATTACAACTGTTGCACAAATAATTATGAATGTTATTGATTTTGAAATGAATATTGAAGATGCAGTTGAAGCACCTCGTTTTCACCATCAATGGCTTCCAGATTTGATTCAAATTGAATCTTTCGGTTTTTCGATTGAAACATTACAAGCACTATCAAATAAGGGTCATAACTACAAAATTAGGAATAATATTGGTGAAGCTAATTGTATTATGATACTAGAAGATGGATTAATTGAAGCAAGTTCTGATAGCCGTAAAGGAGCATCTGCTAAAGCATTTTAATTTATGAAGAAAAACTTTCTTAATATACCTTATAAGTATTGGTATGAATTTAGAGTCTTAATTACACTAGTTATAATAGCATTTACTATCAAATCTACATTAATTGAGATTTATATTGTTCCTACGGGATCAATGGAAAATACTATTATGACCGGAGATATGCTGGTTGGTAATAAGTTTGTATATGGAATGAAAACGCCTCCTTGGATTGGTCTTCCATATACTAGGATAGGATTTGATATCCCTTGGTTAAGATTTCCAAAATATAAAACTATTGAAACAGGAGATGTCACAATTTTTGAGTTTCCACGAGATCCATTTCAAAAGTATGTAAAGCGATGTATTGGAACAGCAGGCGATTTAATTTGGATGGAAAATGGTGATATTTTTGTAAATCAAAAACCATTTTTATTACCCAAAAAAGCTAAATATATTCATAAAACAAGAGAAAAACCTGGTCTAAGAGGAGCGGGAATATATTCATCATTTAAGGGTAATAAAGATAATTTAAATGAATTTATGGTACCCTACAATGGTATGGAGATTAATTTTAATGAAATTGAAGACTGGAATTCAATTGTAACACTTTTAGTTCAGGACGGTAATGATGTACAAATTTCAGATAAATCATTTACTGTTATTGATCCTCAAGAAATTGGTCGAACTAAAGGATTTTTAAAATATATGCTAATGGGTTTATTTATGAATAAAAATAAAGTACGTAAAATCCAAAATAATGATAGAATTAATTTCACTAAAAATTTAATAAATAAAAATAGAGAAAATGGCATTCATAATCCATGGGAATTTTTGGATATTATGAAAAAGCATCCGGAAGATATATATAATAACTTAAAAATTAACGGCGTATTTGCCAAAGATATGGGGTTTTACACCATAAAACATGATTACTACTTTTTTATCGGTGATAATAGAGATAATAGTTATGACTCTCGATTTTGGGGATTTGTTCCAGATTATCAAGTTCTTGGAACTCCTTTAGTTTCAATTATAAATATTTTTAAGTTAACTGATCTTTTAAAGTTTAATTTCAATCAATTTTTTAGATTTGAATACATAAAATAACTAATGTTAGATATTTTAGGATTTATAATTAAACTTATTTTTGGATGCCTTCTTGGAGGTATCTGTAAATATGATAAAAAGGAATCTTTTAATGAAATTACAAGTATATTTACGGGTGCTATGATTGGGGCTATTGGTACAATTTCAACATCATTTTCTTTGTCTTTGAATATTGATAACTATTCTGTTTTACTAGGATTTATGATTATTTCTTCAATTTTTACATTAAAAATAATATTAGATCAGAATAATGAAGAAATTGGTATTAGAGAATTATTTTCTCTAATAGTAGGATGGTTTGTTGGTGTTGGAAATATTTTACATGCTATCATTTTAACAATATTTTTAATATTCTTTTTAATTCGTTTTTCAGAAAATAAAGAGGATGATTTGGATAATATTTAAAATGTCATTGGTTTTAAAGGATAAATAAATAAAAATTTAGTAGTCTGAACCATAATGTTTTATTCAGATTTGCTAATATCTTAAAAATTATTTTACAGGAAGTTTAAATGAAAACAATTTATATTTGGATTACAATTTTCTTAATTATTGTTGCCGGCTTTTATTATTATTTTACGATTGATTCACAAAGAGTTACTGCAATGACTGAATTAGGTGAGAAAGATGTTGAATTAAAAGATGACTATAATTCTACAGTTAGTAGATATCATGATTTTGATTTAAGACTTATAGGTCATGGTAAACACCTTCAAACTATGCAGAAAACACTTGATGATCATCAAAAAGCATATAGTGAAAAGATGGATTCAATTAATATGGTTTTTGAGGAAGTAAAATATTTAATTGAGGATTTGGAATCTAGATTTACAAAGAAAATCAATCGTGTTTCTGATGATGTAAGAAACTTAACAGATAGTTTTGAAAGTTTCAAAAGATCCTCAAAAAGAGATATGAGAGATGTAGAAAATAACATTAGTAGTCTTCAAGATGAATTAAAGGAAGTTACAGATATACTACCTATCATCAAGCAAAAATTGAAATTAGATAAAGAAAAAGATTAATTTGAAAGTAGGTAGAATTAAAGTTTGGAATAAAGTAAATGGATGGGGATTTATTTCCTCTGAGGACGGTAATGATTACTTTTTAAATATCAGGAATATTAGGTCTGGAGAGAAAGTGAAAGTTGGGGATAGAGTAAAGTTTGATGTATTTGAAGGGCAAAAGGGTCCATCAGCTGAAAATGTAACTCACGTCTAAACCTCTATTTATTTATTATTATTAGAGCCCTGCTTATTGCGGGGCTTTTTTTTATAAAAAATACTAAATATATTTATGAAAAATACTAAACATAAAACATCAAAATTTTGGAATAATTTATATAAAAAAAATGAAATATTTTGGGATCTATGTGCTCCTACTAAACCATTTTTAGACTTAATAAGTTATTTAAATTTAGAAGGAAAAAAAGTTTTTATTCCAGGTTGTGGTAATGGTTACGATGTTATTGAAATTGCTAGGTTAGGAGCACAAGTCTATGCCGTTGATTTTGCAGAAATACCATTAAATAATATTAGAAATAATTCAGATTTTAAAAATCTAAATATCAAATTAATTAAATCTAACATTTTTGAATTAAAACAAATATTTAGTGAGAAATTTGATTATGTGTTTGAATATACATGTTTTTGTGCAATTGATCCTTCAGATCGAAAAAAATATCGTGATTTGATTTACCGAATTCTGAAAAATAGTGGTAAATTTATTTCTCTGTTTTTTCCAATTTTAAAACCTGAGAATAATGTTGGGCCTCCATTTGGAGTTAATTTAGATAAAACATTAAAGTTATTTAAAAATAATAATGAATTTAAATTATTATCAATCCATAAAGAGATTAATTCAAATCCAGAAAGAAAAGGAAATGAAGTTTTAGTTGTTTTAGAGAAAAATGGATAAAATTAAAATATCTAATATTAAAATTTTCGCCTATCATGGTGTAGCTAAAGAGGAACAAAAATTAGGTCAAAACTTTGAAATTGATGTAGAATTAAATTTAAAAATCAAAGCAGGAATTTCAGAAGATTTGTCTAGAACAATTGATTATAGTTTGGTTTATGAAATTGTTGAAAACAATTTTACAAATAAAAAATATAAATTAATTGAGACACCAGCAGAGATAATTGCTGATAAGCTATTAAATTTAAAATTTATTGAAAGCATTAGTTTAAAAGTTAGAAAACCTAATGCCCCGATAAACGGTCAATTTGATTACGTTGAAATTGAAATAAATAGGAATAGGAATTGATAGCTTTTTTAGGGTTAGGCTCAAATGTTGGTAATAGATTATTAAACCTTTCAAATTCTATTTTGAAATTAAAAAATATAGGGATAAAAATAGAGATAGAAAGTCCTATTTATAAAACAACTCCTATGTACAAATTAAACCAGAATAATTTTTATAATCAAGTTATAAAAATAAATACAGATTTTAAACCAAATGAATTATTAGAACAAGTAAAACAAATTGAGTTAAAAATGGGTAGAAATTTAAATGCAGAAAAAAACTCTAAAAGAATAATCGATATTGATATTTTGACTTTTGGAAATTTTATTATTAAAACAAATGATTTAAAAATTCCTCACCCTTTATTACATGAAAGACAATTTGTTTTACAGCCTTGGAGAGATATTGCAGAAGAGTATATAGTAGTAGGATATAAAAAATCTGTTAATCAACTACTGTTAAGTTTGAATGGAAAAGAAAATTTATTTTTAGTAAATAATTATGAGGCTGCATATTGAAGTCATCTTTTTATATCGCAATTGAAGGAACAATAGGTGTTGGCAAGACTAGTTTGGCTAGAGTTTTATCTGAGAGATTAAATGCTAGACTAGTTTTAGAAGAGTTTGAACAAAATCCATTTTTAGAAGATTTTTACAATGATCCTAAAAGCTATGCATTTCAAACTCAAATCTTTTTCTTACTATCAAGATATAAACAGCAGATTGGTTTTCAACAAATTGATTTATTTACTAAAAATATTATTACAGATTATATGTTTGCAAAGGACAGATTATTTGCAACATTAAACTTAAATGATAAAGAATTAGATTTATACAATACAGTCGCAACAATTTTAGAAAAAAACTTAACTTTTCCAGATATGGTCATATATTTACAGTCTGATACTGAAAGGCTAATCCGGAATATTAAAAAACGTGGTAGAATTTATGAAGAGAAAATAGATATTGGATATTTAGAAGCATTAAATCAAGTATATACGGAGTATTTTTTTAAGTATAATAAAAGTCCATTACTTATAATAAATACCAATGATATTGATTTTGTAAATAATCAAAGTGATTTAGAAGAAATTATAAATTTTATTCGTACTCCTGTTCAAGGAACAAAGTTTTTTAATCCAATAAAAAGTTTGTAAATGGGTATTCTAAGATCATTTTTATTTATTTGGTTGTTTTGGTTTGTTATCAAAAAGTTATTGAATTTTTTTAGTGAACGGATAAATGATAGACATAATATAGATAGACGAACTGATAAATTTGAGGAGATTAAGCGCAAGAATATGGATATTCGTGATGCTGAGTTCGAGGAAATTGATGAAGGCTGTTAGATTTCATGAATTTGGAGGTCCATCTGTATTACAAATCGATGATATTGATGAGCCTACTTGTAAGCCAAATGAAGTAAAAATAAAAATAATAGCTAGTGGAATAAATCATTTAGATATTTGGGTAAGAAAAGGTTTGCCTTGGATAAATTTCCCTTGGATTTTAGGATCAGATGGTTCTGGTATAATTCATGAAATTGGTAGTAATGTATCAAAATGGATTGTAGGTGATGAAGTTGTTGTTCATCCAGGATATTCATGTGGGAATTGTAAGTATTGCAATAATAAAAATGAAAATTATTGCTCTAATTATGGTATAATGGGAGAGTCTTGTCATGGATTGCAACAAGAATATATATGTGTAAATCCAAAGCAAATTATAAGAAAACCAAGTTGTTTAACATTTTATGAGGCTTCTTCAATGCCATTGGTATTTATGACTTCATGGCAAATGCTTGTTGAAAGGGCAAAATTAAAAAAAGATGAGTGGGTATTGATATATGGTGGAACTTCAGGGGTTGGTGCCGCTGCAATCCAGATATCTAGATATATCCAAGCAAATATAATTACCACCGTAGGATCAGAAGAAAAGATTAATTTTACAAAATCATTAGGAGCAGATTTTGTAATTAATCATTCTAATCCACGTTGGATTAATGAGGTTAAATCTATTAATAGAAAGTTTGACGTTATTTTTGAACATGTGGGTAAAGCAACTTGGGAAAAGTCAATAAGTTTACTTGATAAAGGAGGAAGAATTGTAACTTGCGGTGCAACTTCTGGATATGAAGTTAATTTAGATTTACGTCATCTATTTTTTAAACAGCAATCTATTCTAGGTTCAACAATGAGTAATTTTAATAATTTTAATTTGGTAATGCATAAAATTAAAAATGGAATTTTTAAACCTTTTATAGATTCAGTTTTTTCGATTGAAGATGTTGCAATAGCACATCAAAAAATTGAAAATAGAGAACATATAGGTAAGGTTGTTTTATCTTTTGATAAATAAGTCTATCTTCTATTTAATATTATTTAATCTATTTTTTACAATGGAAATTATTCCGTTTTCCCATGGTATTATTGGAGAAATGACAGAAAATGGTGCTGGGTTATATTATTCAACTGAAGTTGAAAGACTAAATATTTATACTAAATATGGAGTTCATTTTGAGCGAACCAATATTTTAGAGGTCAATCCATTTTATAATTCTCAGAATCCAGGCTTTAAGAAAACCATGGGGTCAGTTGGTATTGGGGTTCGAAAATTAATATTAAAAAATTATTTTTCAAATAATATGAGTATTCATTTTCTTATGGAGTACTCGATTGTTAATTCGATTAAAGAATTAACAAAAGGGAAGTTTAACCATATAAATAATAGAATTATTTCTGGTATTTCACTTCAAATTCCAAATGGAAAATTAATAAAAAGATATGATTTTTGTTTTCAAACAAGTGATATGATAAGTGGAGTTTTTTTAATAAGAATTCACTTTATTAAGAAATTATTTTATTAATGGATAATTGTTTATTTTGTAAAATTATTTATGGTCAAATTCCTTCAAATAAAGTATATGAGGATGAATTTACATTTGCGTTTAGGGATATTAATCCTGTAGCTCCTGTGCATATTTTAGTTATTCCCAAGTTACATATTTCAGGATTAACAGAGATTAACCATGAAAATTCTGATGTAATAATACAAATTACAGAAACAGCTAGGAAAATATGTAAGATTGAAGGTTTAGAATCCGATGGATTTCGTTATGTTATAAATTCTGGAAAATATGGAGGACAAACAGTTTTTCATTTACATTTACATTTATTGGGTGGTAGAAAATTAAATTGGCCTCCAGGCTAAAAAATAATGTATATATCTAAAGTTAATATTCAAGGATTTAAATCCTTTTTAAATAAAACAAGTTTAACCTTTGGGAGAGGAATTACTTGTATAGTTGGTCCAAATGGCTGCGGGAAAACTAATATTGTCGATTCAATTCGATGGATATTAGGAGAACAGAAGTCTTCAGTATTACGTTCTAACAAAATGGAAGATGTAATATTTAATGGTACTCGAAAACGGAAGCCTGTAAGTTTTTGTGAATCTTCAATTATGCTTCATAATGAAGGTAGACTACCGATTGAATATACAGATATCGAAATTACGCGTAGACTTTTTAGAAGTGGTGAAAGTGAATATTTAATTAATAAAGTTCCTTGTAGGTTAAAAGATATAAATAATCTTTTTATGGATACGGGGATGGGCTCAGGAGCATATTCAGTTATTGAGCTTAAAATGATAGAAACTATTTTATCTCAAAATGCTGGGGACAGAAAGCATCTGATTGAAGAAGCTGCAGGAATAAATCAATACAAACAGCAACGACATCAAACTTATAAAAAATTAAAAGCAACAAAAACAGATCTTGATCGCGTTAATGATATTTTAATTGAGTTAGAAAAAAATGTAAAAAGTTTAACATTACAATTAAAAAAATTTGATAGACATAAAAAACTAATTAATAAACTAAAAAGCAAATCTATTATATTGGCAGCACATAGATATCATAATTTTACTTCAGAAATTGATCCAATTTTAATAGATATTAACTCTAAGAAGAATAATTATTCAAAACTTTCATCTCAAATGTCAATAGATGAAGAACTTGAAAAGACAATACAAAATAGATATGATAATGCTAGGTCTAAAATGGAAACTTTAGATTTAAATCTAAAAGATACTGCAAAAAAAATATCTGAAAAAAATAGAAATATTATTGTTTGGACTGAAAATAAAAAATCTAATGAAGGTAGATCTCAGCAGAATACAGATGAGTCCGAACAAATTCAAATTCAGCAATTTTCATTAGATTCCCAATTAAATGAGATGAAGAAAAGTTTGTCTATCATTGAACCTGTGATTTTAAAAAAACAAGAAATTTATAATAAAGAATTAGAAATTTTTAAAAATCTTAAACAGGATTCTGAAATACAAATTAAAAATCATCAATCTAAACAGGCTGAATTTGATGCTCATTTAAATATGATTTTTCAAGAAGAAACAGCATTTAAACTTAATGAAAATTCATTAAAATCTCAATCAGAATTTCTTGAAAAGCTAGAATTAAGAAGAGCACAGTTTAAATCTCGTGATCTCAAAATGTTAGAAGAAATTTCAAGTTGTAAAAGAGAAATAACTGCAAAAGAAGAATCCTCAAATAATATTTTAATAAATTTAGATAAATATAAATTAAAACAATTAAAATTTGACTCAGAAATCGCACAATCGCTTCAGGAAATATCTTACCTAAGAATAAAAAATGATGAACTAAATTCAAAAGTTAATTTATTTAAAAGCATTTTGAAATCTCGTGGTGATAGTGCAACTGGCCTAAATTATATTGAAGAAAATAAACTAAATTATAAAGGCATTATTGGTATTCTTTCAGATTTAATTGAAATTCCAGAAGAATATCATATGGCATCAGAAGCTGTAATGGGCGATTTGAAAAATGCAGTAGTTGTTGATAAGATATCAACTGCACAAAATATTTTAAATGATTTAAAGAATAATAACGGTGGATCACTTACTTTAATTTCCTTGGATAAAGTTGGTTCAATAAATATTAAAAAGAAAAATCAATTCTTGAAACTAATTCAATCAAATACCAAGATAAATGATTTAGTTAACCATCTATACGGACATGTTGAGATTGTAGATACAATGACTGCTTCAGAAATTACTTCTGGTTCTATTGTGACAAAAAGTGGCGATTTAATAAAAAATAATTATCAATTAAAAGGTTCCTCATCAAAAAATAATATTTCTGTTTTAGGTAAGAAAAAAGAAATTAAACAGATCAAAGTAGAAATAAAAAAAAATCAAAATAAATTAGATAAATTAATTTTTTCTCAGAAGGATAAAGAAAAAAAAATAGCGAATTTAAATAAAGAAATTATAAAAATAGAAAAAGAATTAGAAGAGGAGGTTTCTGAAAAACAAAAGTTAGAGATTGAATTATCTAGAAAAGAGACAAGTTTAATTCATCTTCAAGAAATGAAAAAAGAAAATAAAAATGAAATTGGGAAATCTAAAATCCAAATTGATTTATTAAAAATAAAGATTGACCAAAATAAAGATAAGGTTAGGGATTTAAATTATATTAAAGTTAATTTCAAACAAAAAATTGAAGAAATATCTAAAAAGACTGAAATTTTTAGGCAGAAAATAAATCAACAACAGGAAGTAACCCAGGAAAAGCAATTACAATTATTAGAATCTGAAAAAGAAAAAAATTCAATTGAATTACGTATTAATTCTATCGATGATAGAATAGCTGAAAATAAAAGACGACTTGATCGAATCCAAAATATAAACAAACAATTGTTAAAAACTAATGAAGATTTAGATAAAAAATTATTACTTGAAAAAGAATTAAAACAAAATTTAATTAATGAGCAGCAAAATTTAAGCAATAATAAATCAGCTACAGACAAAGAATATAATGAAGCATACCAAGAATTAAAGCAGCTTCAGCAAAATATGCGTAGTCATCATAAATTAAAAGAAGAACGTATTTTCGATATTCAGGAAATGGAATTAAAAGTTTCCAATTTGAAAAATAGTCGTAAAAATTTGGTGGATAATATTTATAAAGAATTTGCTATTTCAATAGAGGAATTGGAAGAAATAGATCATTCTGAAGTAGATGTTAAGGAATTAATTTATGATATTCAATCTATTAAAGAATCTATTGAACGTACAGGGCCAATTAATATGGCAATTCAGGATGAGTATGAAAAGGAAAACGAACGATTAATATTTTTAAAAGAGCAAGTAGATGATTTAGTTGAAGCAGAGAAAACACTAATTGAAACAATTAGCCGTATTGATAAACAAGCTCGTGATAAATTTTTAAAAACATTTGGCGAAATAGCAAGTAATTTTAAATCTACATTTAAAAGATTTTTTGATGGAGGTGAAGCTGAGATTTGTTTAGAAGATGGTGTTGACCCTCTTGAAGCTGATGTCAAAATAATTGCAAAACCACCTGGTAAGCGTACTCAATCATTGAAAATGCTCTCAGCGGGTGAAAAGGCTTTAACTGCAATTTCTTTATTATTTGCAATTTATTTAGTAAAGCCGAGTCCCTTTTGTATTTTAGACGAAGTAGATGCCCCATTAGATGATAGAAATATAAAAAAATACACGAAAGTCTTAAGAGAATTTGCAAAAAATACTCAATTTATTGTTATCACTCATAATAAACTTACAATGGAAGCCGCTGATTATTTATATGGTGTTACTCAGGAAGAAGAGGGCGTTTCTAAATTAGTATCTGTAAAATTCAAAGATAATCCTGAATTAAACTTTAAATAAATTTAATACTTTTGTAAACAAAGATTAAATCAATACTATAACTATTAATGATTTAACCCATTTTATTAGGTTTTTTTAAATCCTAACCCATTCTCATAATTCATTTGTAAAACAATATATAAAATTCAATTAACTTAAATAAAATATCTATGTCTCTTATTAAAAAACATTGTTTCATACTATTTTTTAAGTATTTACTAACTGTAAAAAATACAATTATTTAGTAAATGAAAAAGTATTACTTATGCCTATTAACTATTTTTTATTTATCATGTTCTAATAAAGAGCAAAAGTATGAATTTATTTTTAAATTTGATGATTCTATCGTTTTTATTGAAGAATTTATAATGCGTTCGGAATATACAATTAGACCAATATTTTGTCAAGGAAATAAAGAAAGTGATAAAAATTTAATACTCAAAAATCTAATTTTAGAAAAATTACTTTCTAAAGTTTCTAAAAATAAAAACATATATTTATCCGAAAGTCAAAAAAAATATATTATTGGTAGAGAAGCACAAACAATGCGACAATTATTATATAAAAAAGTAGTATCTGATTCATTAAAACTAAGTACTGATAAGATTAATTCTAAAATAAACTTAATTGGTCGTGAGTACAAATTATCTTATATTCAAATTCCGAAGAATTTAAATGAAACATCATTGATTATTAATTCATGGAGTTATGATTCTTTACTTATCAAAAAATACCCAAGAATTCATATATTTAATAAAGATCTAAAGTGGAATGAGTATGAACAAGCTGAGATATTAGATTCATTGTATATTTTAGATAGAAATATAGGTGAAATAGTAGGACCTTTTTCAGTTGGGAATCTTCATATGTATATAAAAATAAATAGCTGGTACGATAATCCTGCAATAACTGAAAGTGAAGTAAGACTTAGAAAAAATAAAATTTCAAATTATTTTTATAAAATTACAGGAGAAAAAATATACTTAAATTATATCAATAAAATAATGGAAGAAAAAAATATAAAATATAAAAAGGAAGGATTTACAAGTTTAATAAATTATTTTGGAAAGAGATTAAAAATGAATGAAAATAAAGTTATTGATATGAAATCTCATTATAATAATATCTTTTCTTATATGAATGAATCGTCAGAAATAAATAAAAGTGAAATATTATTTCAGGTTAGTAATGAATTCTGGTCTATTGAAAAATTATTTAAGAATATTAAAATTCATCCTTTAGTTTTCAGAAAGCATATTATGAAAAGAAATGAATTTCCAAATCAGTTAAAAATTGCAATAGATGATTTGGTAAGAGATTATTATTTTACAAAGAAATCAGAAGAATATGGATTTGATAAAGATAAGAAAGTAATTCAACAAAAAATAATGTGGGAGGATTATTTTCTGGCGCAAAATTATTTGAAAGATACTTTTCCTGATGCGAAAACCTCAACTGAGTGGTTGGAAGATTATCAATTTCAAGATGATTTGAATCTTCTATTAAAAGACAATTTTAAAAATATTGAAATAAATTGGGATATTATTCATAATATTAATTTAACAAATATTCCTTATCATGCAATTTTAGAGAAAGAATCTTATCCTGATTTGGCTCCCAACCTGCTTCCTATTTCTAAAACTAGTTTAGACTCTATTTTTATTAAATAAAATTCACCATAGAATTATGATGTATTTAAAATAATATAGGACATTGACTTCAATAATTTTTCTATTTATCATTAATATTAACTATTTACTTTCTGTAGGAGATGTTTTTGCTCACGAATAAAAATTTTCGTAGCTTATAGTATGATTTTCTTACAAATATCTACATTTCTTATAATTGTTTTTAATTTTCTTTATTCACTCGAACAATTTCCACCATTAAACGCTCCACCAACTTTTTCAAATGCAAAACGATATAACCTAATAAAGTATTATAAAAATAGTCCATTAAAAAAATATTATAATCAATCAAAAGTAAAAAATTTACATCAGAAAAGGAACCAATTAACAAGAAATGAAGCAATCCACCTATTAAATAGGACAACATTTGGACCAACACTAGAAGAGATTGAATATGTTATTGAAATCGGTTTAGATGCTACATTAGATCTTTTATTTCAAAAATTAGAGAAACCAATTTTAGAAGAAAATTGGATATATCATCATATTCATCCAGACTTTAGTCAGTTATCATCCACTCAAAAAGATTCAATAAGAAATAATTGGGAATTAAACTATGTAGGATTACAGAGTTGGTGGTTAGACTTAATGAATCAAAGAGGATTAAACATAACTGAAATGATGACTTTATTTTGGCATGATCATTTTGCTTCTTCTGCTGAAGTCGTAAAATTCACTCCATCAATGTATTTACAAAATCAATTATTCCGTAAATTTTCTTTTGGGAATTTTAAAGATTTAGTCAAGTCAATAAATTATGATCCTGCTATGTTACAGTGGTTAGATAATGATCAAAATTACTTTGTTAATGAAAATAATTTTACTATTAATGAAAATTATGCAAGAGAATTATTAGAATTATTCACGATGGGAGAGGGTAATTATACTCAATTTGATATTGAAGAGGCTGCTAGATCACTTACTGGTATAGATACTGATGGACTTACATCATTCTATTCACCTACTAGACATGATCATGGAGAAAAAACAATATTTGGTAATACTGGTGATATTGGGGTGGATGATTTAGTAGATTTAATTTTTGAGCAAGAAGAAACAGCTTTATATCTATGTAGAAAATTATATAAATGGTTTGTTTATGAAATACCAGATGAAGAAATTGTACATCAAATGTCAATAGAACTTGTTAGTAATAATTTTGAAATTGAACCCGTATTAAGATTATTATTATCAAGTAATCATTTTTTCGATAATAACTTTAGAGGTTCTAAATATAAAAATCCAATCTATTTTTCATTAGGTTCATTTAGACAATTATATATTGATTTTGAAACAAAAAATGAACTAATAATATGGTCTAATATGATTTTAGGACAAACAATGTTTTATCCTCCTGATGTAAGCGGGTGGGATGGCTATAGAAGTTGGATCAATACTTATACATTGCCCTACAGAAAGTCTATGACTAATAATATCGTAGATGGATATGAAAATCAACTTCTTGAATGGGAAAATGTAATCGAGTTTGCAGAAAAATTTACAAATCCTAATAATCCTGAAATTTTATTGGAAGAAATGATTAACTATCTTTTAGCAATTAGGCCATCACAACAAACAGTTGATTTATTACTTGAAGAGTTATTAGATGGTGCTGAAATTTATGATTGGTACTTATATGATCCTGGTAGTGAACAAAGGCTTAAAACTGTAATTAAGCATATAATGCGTTTGGAGGAGTTTCAGGTCAGATGAATCGTAAAGAATTTATAAAAAAATCAATGTTTGCTGTCGCTGGTGGATTATTTTTACCAAGAATACTACAACCAGTTTTTGGACAACGTGTGTCTAGAGATTTAAGAGAAGCATTTAATAATAAAACTGTTATTATAGTCAACTTAAGTGGTGGTAATGATGGTTTAAATACAGTTATTCCATATAATAATGATATATATTATCAATTGAGACCAAATATTGGTATTTCTCCTCAAAATGTATTACCTATTTCAGAAGATTTAGGTCTACATCCCCAGTTATCTGAACTTTATGAAACATGGCAATTAGACAAATTAGCAGTCATAGAAAATGTTGGATATAATAATCAAAATTTATCTCATTTTCGTTCAACTGATATTTGGAGAAGTGGTTCTAGTAGTCAAGAAGTACTATCTACTGGATGGATAGCTAGATATATCGAACATGTTTTGACTGATATTCATTCTAATCCACCTATGGATCCTCCTGGATTTCAAATAGGAAATTCTAATACTCTTCAATTAACAGGTGAAGATGGTATGACTGGTGTTTTAGTTGATGATCCAGAGACTTTTTATCAACTTGTAAATGAAACATATGATTATTTGACAGATGATGTAAATCCTATTTTAACTGCAGGACTTGAAGAGGTAGCTTATGTTCGTCAAATTAGTACTCTTTCTTTTAATTATGCAGATGTAATACAAGCAGCATCTTTAAATGGTATAAATACAGTAAGTTATACAAATAATACTCCTGGGAAGTATTTAAAAATTATAGCAAAATTAATATCAGGTGGATTGTATTCACCATTTTATTTAGTGCATCATGGAGGGTTTGATACGCATGATGATCAACTTAATAGACAGGAAACTCTTTTAGATAGATTGTCTGTATCTATAACATCACTTATGACAGATTTAGAAAATCAGGGGTTAGCAGATAATGTAGTAATAATGACAACATCTGAATTTGGTAGAAGACCTTATGAAAATGGTGCATTAGGGACAGATCATGGTAGTTCAGCACCTCATTTTATTTTAGGGAATAATTTAAATAGTGGGATTTTTGGTGGTGTCCCAGATTTAATAAATTTAGATAGCAATCAAAATCTCCCGTTTAATATAGATTACCGTCAGATATATTCTAGTTTAATGACAGGTTGGTTTGGTCATTCTGAAGAAATAGCAATGTCTGTTTTCAATCAAAATTTTAATTCTTTAGATATATTTTAATAAATGAAAAATTTATTTTTTATATTATTAATCTTTAGCACTTTATTTTCTGAAGTATGTGATTTTAATAATGACAATACTTTAAATATTGTAGATATTGTTATAATGATTGATTCAATCTTAAATGAAGGCGAAGAATTTTGTGATTTAAATGGAGATGGGCAATTAAATATTGTAGATGTAGTACAGGTTGTAAATTTAGTTCTTTACGGTATGAATATTGAATTCGTACAAATATCTTCGGGGGTTTATGTAGATCCTGGAAGTGGTAATAACCTTTTAATTAACTATGATTTTAAAATTTCGAAATATGAAATTACTAATAAACAATATTTAGAATATTTAAATACTGCAATTCAAGAAGATGATATATGGATAAGTAATTGTATTGATAATATTGGTGAAACTTGTGTTAATGGTTTTTATCAAGAAAATAATGATTTAATTGAAAAGTCATTTTTTATTTTAGGAAATGCATACGTACATATGTTGAATGAATATAATTTTGGAATTATTGATTATATTAATTCTGAATTTCAAATTCATAATATAAATTATATTGATCATCCAGTAGTAAATGTTTCTTGGTATGGAGCAAATCATTTTGCAGGTTATTATAATTTTAGATTACCAAAATATGATGAATGGATAAAAGCAGGAAAAGATGATTTAAATTTAAATTGGCCATGGGGTGGTGGTGGTGACATGCACTTAAAAATTAATGTTTTAAATAGTCAGTTTAACATTCCATCAGATTTTTCATATCAATGGGGTGATGGTACTACTCCAGTAGGTTTTTATAAAGAGCAAAATAATATGATTGATAACTCTAGCCCTTTTGGTGTTTATGATATTATAGGTAATGCATCAGAATGGTTAAAAAATGATAATGAGTTTAGTAATCATTATAAAATTTCTGCTGGAGGTGGTTGGGACTGGGGAGAATTTAATTCTAAACTAAAATGGCATTTAAAATATTCTACTGGTCAACCGCATTGGTCAACAGGAATAAGAGTTGTCAAAGACAATTAATAAGACAATAAAAAAAAATAAATATTGAATATAGTCTAATTTATATGGAACTTTTAAATTTTACTTTCATAAGCTCATGTATATTAGGTTACATTATTGGTTCCTTTCAAAGTTCGTATATCCTTGGTCGTATCTTTAATAAAATTGATATTCGTGAACATGGGACTCATAATGCAGGTGCTTCTAATGCGACAATGATACTAGGTTTTAAGTTAGGTTTTATTACTTTCGTTCTGGATATATACAAAGTTGTGCTTGCAATGGCGCTAGTAAATATTTTTTTTGATGCTGGTAAACTGAATTACTATTATGCAGGTCTTTCTGCAATACTTGGCCATAATTTCCCATTTTATTTAAAATTTAAAGGTGGAAAAGGTGTTGCATCTTTTATTGGTTTTTTTGTGGGCATTGATAGCAGTTTAGGCTTTATTATGATATTATTTCTCTCATGTTTTGCAATTATTACTAATTACATAAGTATAACTGGAATATTTTTATATTTTATTGGTCCAATTCTTGTTTGGAAAAGTAGTCTAAATATTGAGATAACAATTTATTCAATAGTAATTTGTTTTATTGGTATTTATTTACATCGAGAGAATATCATAAAAATACGAGATGGTAAAGAAAAAAAACTTAGAGAATTTATTTTAGATAAAATTTTAAAAAGGGATAATTAATAAATGAGTTTATATCCTGAAGATGTAAAAATTCTAAATATTAATAATAGAACGTTCTATTTGATTGGTACTGCGCATATTTCTAAAATATCTGCAAATTTAGTTGAAGAAGTAATACGAAATGAATCGCCTGATTGTGTTTGTTTAGAGTTAGATAAAAAAAGATTTGATTCATTGAAAAATAAAAAAAAATGGGATAATCTTAATTTAAAAGAAGTAATTAAAAAGAAACAATTAAGTACACTCCTTTTAAATGTTGCATTAGCGTCATATCAAAAGAAACTTGCAAAAAAATTAGATATCGAACCTGGAAATGAATTTTTAACTGCTACAATTGCAGCCGAAGATTTAGATATACCTATTGAATTATGTGATAGAGATATTCGTATTACTTTAAGAAGAACTTGGAAAAGTTTATCATTTATAGAAAAGTTTAAATTATTATTTTTTGGGGATAAAAATAATAATTTTGAAAGTGAAGTTAATGAAAATCTATTATCTGAATTGCGTAAAACAGATGTCATATCAAAAATGATTAATGATTTAGGTGAAAGTCTTCCTTCTTTAAAAAGGGTACTAATTGATGAACGAGACCATTATTTAGCTGAAAAGATACGTCAATGTGCAGGTAATAAAGTTGTTGCTGTTGTAGGAGCTGGTCATATGTTGGGTATTATTGATTATTTGGAAAATCATAAAAAAACTAATTTAAAAGAAATTGAGAAAATACCTCCAATTTCTATTGGTTGGAAAATATTTGGCTGGTCTTTACCAATATTAATTATTGGTTCTATTATATATATAGGATTGAATAGAGGAATGGATGAAGCAGGGCAAAATTTAATTATATGGATTTTAGCTAATGGGATTCCATCAATGGTAGGAGCAATTATAGCACTTGCTCATCCAGCTACAATATTATCTGCTTTTATAAGTGCACCAATTACAAGTCTTACACCGGTAATTGGTGCAGGGTATGTCGCTGCATTTGTACAAATTAATTATTCACCACCTCTTGTGAAAAATTTTAATTCTGTTATAGAAGATTTTTCAAACCCTAAAAAATGGTGGAGTAATAAACTTTTAAAAGTATTTCTTATTTTTATTTTAACAGGATTAGGTTCAGCTTTTGGAACTTATTTTGGAGCATTTAAAATTTTTAATAATATATTTACAAAAACGATTTAAAATTTAAATGAAGACTCAATTAACAGAAATACTTGATATAAAATATCCAATTATTATGGCACCTATGTTTTTAGTATCAAATACTGAAATGGTAAAAGAGGCCGTTAATTCTGGTATTACAGGAGCAATTCCAGCATTAAATTATAGAACAATATCAGAATTTGAAGCTGCATTAAAAGAATTAAAGAATATAGGCTGTAAGCCATTTGGAATTAATTTAATTGTAAATAAGTCTAATGTGAAATTTAAAGAACAATTAATCGCATGTATAGAAAATAAAGTGGATTTTATTATTACTTCTTTAGGGTCTCCTAAGTCAGTAATAGATGCATGTAAACCAAAAGGTATAAGAGTATTTTGCGATGTTGTTGATTTAAAATATGCAAAAAAAGTTCAGGACTTAGGTGCAGATGCTATCATAGCTGTTAATTCAGATGCAGGAGGACATGCTGGCCCACAAAAAGCTAGTAAATTAATCCCAGAATTAGTAAAAGAGTGTAGTATTCCTATTATTTCTGCTGGAGGAATTGGTGATGGAGAAGGAATTAATGATATTTTAAATTCTGGAGCTTGTGGAGTATCAATGGGAACAATTTTTATTGCTTGTAAAGAAGCTGATATTTCTACTGAATATAAGCAAGCAATTGTAGATCATGGTAAGAAAGATATTGTTTTAACAACAAAACTTTCTGGCACACCATGCACTGTGATAAATACTCCATTTGTAAAAAAAATAGGTACAAAAGAATCTTGGCTTGAATACATAATTAATAAAAATAAAAGAATAAAAAAATATGCAAAAATGTTAATTGCATATAAAGGTATGAAAATGTTAAAAAAATCAGCATTTAATGCAAGTTATAAAAATATGTGGTGCGCAGGGCCATCATGTGAATATGTGAGTTCAATAAGACCAATTAAAAGTATTGTTAAACAATTAATTATAGAGATCGAACAATCTTCAACTATTAATACAGATATTCATTGAATAAATATGTTTTATCAATAGATGCTGGCACTACTGGAATAACTATTTTACTTTTGAATAAGGGTGGAAATGTCGTTCATAAAGAATATTCAGAGTTTAAGCAATATTATCCAAGGCCTGGATGGGTTGAGCATGACCCTATAGAAATTTGGAATTTATCTCAAAATCTAATTAATAATATTTTAAAAGTATTTTCTCCAGATGAATTAGACTCTATTGGAATTACTAATCAAAGAGAAACCACTGTTATATGGGATAAAAATTCAGGAAAACCTGTATATAATGCTATAGTTTGGCAATGTAGAAGAACTTCTGAATATTGTGATATTTTAAAATCAGATGGATTGAGTGCTTTATTTCTAAAAAAAACAGGTTTAGTACTTGATAGTTATTTTTCAGGAACTAAAATTAAATGGATTCTTGAAAATGTTGAAAAATCCAGAATTAATGCTGAAAATGGTAATCTTTTATTTGGAACAATTGATACTTGGTTAGTCTGGAATTTATCAGGAAGAAAATGTCATGTAACAGATTATACAAATGCAAGTAGGACCTTGATTTATAATATCAATAAAAAATGCTGGGACAAGGAACTCTTAAATATTTTAAATATTCCAAGTTGTATATTACCAGTAGTAAAGTCATCTTCATGTATTTATTCTGAAACGGATAAAAGATTGTTGGGAAAATCAATCCCTATATCTGGTATAGCAGGAGATCAGCAATCAGCATTATTCGGACAAAATGGTTTTTATCCAAATAATATCAAAATTACTTATGGTACTGGTTGTTTTCTACTTTTAAATACCGGTGATAAAAAAATCAAGTCTAATTCAGGTATGATTAATACGCTTTCTATTGATAGTGATGGAAATCCTGCATTTGCATTAGAAGGTTCAGTTTTTATAGGCGGAGCAGTTGTTCAGTGGATTCGAGACGAGTTAAAAATTATAAACGATGTAAGAGAAACAGAAAAAATTGCACTATCTGTAAATAATACAGGAGGGGTTTACTTTGTTCCAGCGTTTACAGGGTTAGGAGCTCCTTATTGGAATATGGATGCACGAGGTTTAATCTGTGGTTTAACAAGGGGTACTAGCCAAAATCATATTATTAGGGCAGCCTTAGAAAGTATTGCATTCCAGGTAAAGGATTTAATTGATGGAATACAAAAAGATTTAAATTCAGATTTAGTTGAATTAATGGTAGATGGTGGTGTAACGGAAAATAATTTTTTAATGCAATTTCAAGCAGATATATTAGGAATGAAAATTAATAAACCTAAAAATATAGAAACTACTGCCACAGGTGCGGGATATCTTGCAGGGCTTGCAACAGGCTATTGGGAATCATCATCAGAATTATTAAAAGTAAGAAAAGTTGATAAAATTTTTAATTCAAAAATGGAAGAAAAAGAAAGAATTGAAATTTGGGCGGGGTGGAAGAGAGCAATAAACAGAACAAATTCTTTATAATATTGTTTTTAAAAACCAATAAAAATATATCATTTCTAAAATAAAATAGGATAAAAATGGCAAAAGAAAGTTCAAGTACTAATCCAACTTCCGTTGCATATAAAAAAGCAGTTTTAAAATTAGGGCTGAAGAAGAATATAGGAAGAGCTCTTGAAATTCCAGATAGAGAATTAACTGTTGAAGTTCCTTTTAGAAGAGACAATGGAGAAATTGACAGTGTTATAGGATATCGAGTACAGCATAATAATACGAGAGGACCATTTAAAGGTGGAATTAGATACCATCAACATGTTGATATTGAAGAAGTAAGATCTTTAGCAACTTTAATGACATGGAAAACAGCTTTATTGGACATACCTTATGGAGGTGGAAAAGGTGGTATAGCTGTAAACCCATCAAATTACTCCAAAACTGAATTAGAGAGAATGTCAAGACGTTTTTTTAGAGGAATAGATCCAATTATAGGTGTAAATATTGACATACCAGCACCGGATGTAAATACTAATGCTCAAGTAATGAGTTGGTTTATGGATGAGTATAGTCAAATCCATGGTTATTCACCAGCAATTGTAACTGGTAAACCGATAGAATTAGGTGGCTCAGAAGGAAGAGAAGCTGCTACTGGAAAAGGTACTGCGATAATAACAAGAGAAACTGCAGAAAAATGGGGTATAGAATTAAATAATGCTGTAGTAGTTATACAGGGATTTGGCAATGTTGGATCATATGCAGCAAAATTTTTAGATGAATATGGCTGTAAAATTATAGCTGTTAGTGATGTTTCAGGTGGACTTTATGATCCAAATGGACTTGATATTAAAAGTTTATTTGAATATAATTCTAAAAACAGAACTATTGATGGTTTTAAACAAGGTAAAAAAATTACTAATCAAGAATTATTAGCATTAAAATGTGATTTTTTAATACCAGCAGCATTGGGAAGTGCTATTAATAAAAGTAATGTAAATTCAATTAAATGTAAGGCTATAATTGAAGCCGCTAATGGACCGGTTACAGGCTATGCTGCTGATAGTTTATGGAGTCGTAAAATTGCAATTATTCCAGATATTTTAACAAATGCAGGTGGTGTAACAGTCTCATATTTTGAATGGGTTCAAAACCTACAACAATTTAAATGGACAGAAGATGATGTCAATATGAAATTAGAAGACAAAATGGTTAAGTCATTTGATGAAGTATTTTCAATAAAGCAGAAAAATAAGGTTCCAATGCGGATTGCTTCATTTATGGTAGCTATTGATAGAGTTGCGAATGCTTACAATTTAAGAGAGGGATAATTTATAAAAGATTGAATATCGAAAGAATTCCCCAAAGGAAAAGAGCTGTAAATCCAAGATAGGAATATTCTTTTGCTAAGTTAGGACGGTTTATTTCTTCAATACAATTTATATCTTTTATAAGTATTTCATAAGGTAGATATGAACCCTTTGAGTATTGTTCACTAAAATTTTGACTTATTTTATAATTAGACCATTTTTGTTCTAGCAAGTTAATAATTAATTTATTATCAGTTTTTTTTAGAATTTGAGATGAGAAAATAGTATCTTGAACGGATATAACTTTAAATTTACTACCATATTGCTGAATATCTTTAATTATGGACTCAAATTCAGATTTATCGCAAACTAAATTAGAAGAAAAACTTAATCCCAAAATAATTATAATAATCGATTTATTCTTCATTTATCTCTTCAAAATCATGGGTGTAAATAACCCAATTTTTCCCATTTTTATCTTCTACTTCAAATCGTGTCGGAAAGTGAAAAGTATCTATTACTGTAACAATTTCATTTGATTTTAAAATACCATAGGAAGTAGTCTTCTGCTTTTTAATCTTTAATTTAGCACCACTTTTAATGTCGTGTTTAGCTCTATATTTCAATTTATTCCTTTTAATTTATTATGCTAATATTTGATTTAATAGTTTTTTAGTTATTTATAGTATAATAAATAATTTTAATCTGATTAAATTTAATAAATAAATATTAGTCTCTCTGAGTTTAAAATGATACAATTTGAAAAATAACTAAGATATATATTGAGATTTAAATTAGTTTAAATTTGTAAAAATAATTTGAAAATAATTATAATATTTTAGAAAGGAATAAAGATGTATAAATTGAAGTATTTATTATTATTGATCGCATCTTCAGCTATTTTAATATCCTCACAGTGGGTGAGTATTGATAATGAAAATCAAAATGAAGAAAATATAAGAGTTGAAAATTCTGATATTTTTAGTACCAAAATTACTTTAAATATTAATGGCTATGAAATTATATCAGTTAATGGTGAGTCAGAAAATATTATTAGGTTAAAGGAAGGCGCACAAATATTAGAAAAAGGAGCTCCAGATTTACCTATGAAATCTACTTCAATTATTATCCCAGATGATAAAAGAATGGAAGTAAGAGTATTAAATACTGAATATATAGATTTTCCAGATTATAATATAATACCTTCAAAGGGAAATATTTCTCGATTAATAAATCCTGAAACAATACCATACGAATACGGTAAGGTTTATACTGAAGATAATTTTTACCCAAATAAATTAGTAGAATTAAGAGATCCATATATTCTAAGAGAATTGCGTGGTACCTCTATTGTGTATTATCCAATTCAGTATAATCCAGTGACCAATACATTAAGAGTTTATTCAGAAATAACTGTTGAAGTATATACTAGTGGTGAAGCAATTCTCAATGAATTAGACAGAGAAAATACTCCTATTACTCGCTCAATGGAATTTCAGAATATATATAGCTCTCATTTTATAAATTCAACTAATGATTTGAGATTTGAATATTTAGTTGACCATGGTAATATGCTCATAATCTCTAATGAGGCATTTATGACAACTATGAACCCATTAATTGAATGGAAAAATTTAAAAGGAATCCCTGTTGAAATGGTTTCAGTATCGCAAGCTGGAGGTAATTCAACTGCAATTAAAAATTTTGTATCAGATTATTATTATACTCATGGTTTAACATTTTTATTATTAGTAGGTGATATAGCACAAGTTCCATCTCCAAGTATTAATGGTTCATTATCAGATCCAAGTTATGGATTTATTGCTGGAGATGATAGTTATGCAGAGGTAATTGTTGGTAGATTTTCAGGTTCAGCTCCTTCACAAATTGAAACTCAAGTTGAGCGAAGTATTAATTATGAAAGATTTCCAAATAATGGAGATTGGTATACTAAAGCTTTAGGTATTGCTTCAAATCAAGGACCAGGGTGGGGTGGACAAACAGATGATGTATTTAACTCACAGACGATATGTCCAATACTAACTGACTATAATTATGATGATTGTCCAGTTATTGCAGATCCTTCTGGTTCATTAACTCAAGGTGTTAATGCGATAAACCAAGGTAGAAGTATTATTAATTATACGGGGCATGGATATCAATTAGGTTGGTCAAATGGAGCTCCACTTGGTAATAGCGATGTTAATGGTCTTACTAATACGGGTATGCTACCTTTCGTAATAACAGTTGGATGTAATGTTGGTGAATTTGATGCCTATGATGAATCTTTTGGTGAAGCTTGGTTAAGAGCTACGCATAATGGTTCGCCATCTGGTGGTATTGCCCACATGGGTTCAACAATTAGTCAGAGTTGGGAACCTCCTATGCATGGTCAATATGGAATGAATTTAATCCTTACAGAATCATATGATGAAAATAAAACGCGTACTATTGGTGGGATTGCAACAAATGGATGTCTTTACATGAATGATTTGCAAGGTAGCTCTGGAATAAATGAAACAAATTACTGGACTTATTTTGGTGATCCTACAGTGAATATTAGAACATTACCTCCATCTGAGTTAAGTGTAAATCATGAATCTATTCTTTTAATTGGTCAGTCTGAATTAACTATTAATACAAGTAATGAAGGTGATTTAGTTGCAATTTCAAGAAATGGCGAATTGATTGTTTCAGGATATACAAATACTTCAGGTAATTTAACTTTAGATATTAGTTCCTTAACTACTTCACCTGGTGATGTAGATTTAGTTATATCATCTTATAATAAATATCCTTATGAATCAATATTAAGTATAATAACCCCCGAAGGTCCATTTTTAATGTACCACAGTTATGAAGTTGTTGATGATACCAATGGTAATGGTAATGTTGATTTTAATGAAGAAGTAACATTAAATATATTTTTTGAAAATATTGGTGTAGAGATATATGAGGGCTCTGTAGGAACTTATGGACCAACGAATTTTGAATATATTACAAGTAATATCCCATATATAGTTTTAGATGAAATTAATGCAGGTGAAATAGGAAATACTACTATATCATTTACCGTATCAGGGAATGTACCTGATGGTTATATGGCAGAATTTTGGTATGATATTGGAGGAGGTTACGAGGGTACATTTCAAGTTTTAATAAACGCACCAATTCTAGAATTATCAAATCCAATAATTTTCGATGAAAATGCAGATGGTGTTTGGGAGGCCGGTGAATATGCAAATATTCAGATTACTTATTCTAATAATGGTTCTGCTGATTATTTCAATTATCCAGGACTTACTTTAGAATCTTTAAGTGAATATGTCACTATTGATAACACAAGTGATACATTTTATGGTGTTTTTGCAGGTCAATCGGAAACTTATCAATTTTTTGCAGAAGCTTCTGAAAATACACCTTTGGCAACAGTTGCACAATTCATATTTACTTTTGGATCATCTGAAATTAATGGTTGTGAAGAAAACCTTACTGAATGTCCATTAGAAGCTGTTTTTCATTTTAATTCAACTATTGGTTTAGAATTTAATGATACATTAAATGAGCCCCTAAATCTAATTACAACTTCATATGGGAACTCAATTTTAGTAAATTGGGAAGAACCAACAAGTTGTCCTGAAGGTCAATTTTCTGATTGTGAGGGTATTTGTCAAGATAATTTTTATTTAGACTCATGGTTGGGCGATGGAGTTTGTGATGATGGCTCATGGGGCATTTATTTTAATTGCTCCCAATTTAATTGTGATGAAGGTGATTGTGATTGTGAAGATAATACTGGTACTGATGATGGTGGTGATCCTGGTATGTATTGTGGTGATGGTAATTGTGATCAATTGGATGATTACTATGAAGATTCCTATTTATGTCCAGAAGATTGTGATGAACCAATCACAAATTCATGTGAAAATAATTGTGGTGGAAATGCTGGAGATTGTTGGTGCGATGATTCATGTTTAGAATTAGAAGATTGTTGTTTAGATTATGAAGAATTATGTGCTGAATTAACTGCTTCAAGTACTGGTAGGCAATTTGAATTTTTTCATACTCCAGATGGTGAAAGAAGTATGGATTTATTCAATATATCTATTGGAAATCATCAGTTAAGAGAGTTTATTGGATATAATTTATATAGAAATGGTTTATTTGTTACGTTTACAACTAATACTCAATATGAGGACTTTGATATTATAGGAGGTACTGAATATTGTTATGATGTATTAGCCGTGTATGATGAGGGAATTTCAAATCTTTCAAACTCTGACTGTTCATCTATTGAAATGCAATTATTAATGGGTGATATGAATAATGATGGTTCAGTTAATGTAACAGATATTATACTTGAAATTAATATTATTACATCGGTAATTGAAGCTACAGAATACCATTGGGCTGTTGGTGATATGAACAATGATAGTTCAATAAATGTTTTAGATATAGTTAATATTGTAAATATTATACTTGGTAGTAACAGTCTCTTTATTGAGGCTGAAATTGATGGTAGAGTTGAAATTATCAATAATAATAAATTGATTATTGAAAATAATAGAGGACTTTCAGGATTTCAGTTTAATTATAACGGAGATTTTTCTAAAACAGAAGAAGTTGATAATTGGAATATAACTTTTAAAAATGGAGTTGCAATTGGTTATACTATGGATAGAAGTGTATCAAATATAATTATTAATATTTCTGAAATTGAAATACAAAATGAAATATTACTTTCAGATCATTTTGGAAATGGCGCTAAATTAATTGCTAAAAATATACCCAGTAATTTCGGAATAAATTCTATTTATCCAAATCCATTTAATCCTAAAACTACTATTTCTTATGATATAACTAAAACTTCTCATGTAAATATAGTCGTTTTTGATTTATTAGGAAATCAAGTTATTAGTTTAGTAAATGAGGTTAAAAATAGTGGAAATCACAATATTAATTTTAATGGAAGTGAATTATCCTCAGGATTATATTTTGTTAAAATGAATGTTAACAATAAAGTTTATATGGAAAAACTAATGTTAATGAAATAATATAACTTTTAGTTATATAAAAAAGGAGGCAATTTGTCTCCTTTTTTTATATGAATGATATTTGATTGATTTTAAATTTTCATAATTGATTTAAGATTATTTTTATAGAGAAATTATATTTAAATAATAAGTACAAATATTGATTGAAATATTAAGTAAATAAAGGAAAAAATGAAGAGATTATCATTAATAATTATTTTATCTGGATTAGCTTTTTCAAATAGTTATTTTTCGGGATTATCACATGCAACTTCAGATAATTTAGACGCAATTGATATGAATCCTGCGGGCTTAGGTATTGATAGAGGTTTACAATTTGGTCTTGGAATTAATGATCAATTTGAAAATTCAAAAAGAGTTGGTTTAGGATTAAAATATAAAAAGTATGGTGCTTCTATTATATTAGATGAAGAAGGAGCTTACGATTATATTATTGGTTCAGCAAGTTATTTTCCAAAGGCTAATCTATATTTTGGTCAAACATATTCATCAAATAAAGATTTAGTAACAGGCTTAATTTTTAGACCATATATTTGGCTTTCCACAGGCTTAACTCATAATTACAATATAAATGATGAAATTAATGGCTTAAGGTTTAGTACAGCATTTAAACCATTAGGAAATAGACTAACGGTTAGTGTTGATTTATTTCACGATAATCTTTCTAAGATAAAAGAATTAAACTTTAGTTATACAGCAAATATAAATATAAGAGCTATGAATGGTATTCATTTTATCGCTGGATATAACGACCATAAAGAAGCTTTATTTGGATTTTCATTAAATACTTCAAGTTTAAATTTTCTAAGTTTTGGAAACAGAAGTAAAACATTACGACCAAATATTTCATTTAGATATTCAAGCCAAATTCAAAGCGGTATTAAAATACCTTCATTAAAAAAAACTACTGATAAAAAAGTACTAAATTTTGTTAATTTGACAATAAACCATGTTTTTATAGAAGAACCTGTAAAGACAAAAAAAGGATTTAATATTCAAATACCTGATATTAATCCATTTTCTTCATTGCTTGGTGGAGGTCAAATTAAATATTATCAACTTCAAGATTTCATAGATAAAATAGAAATGATTACCGCTAACGATAATGTTGATGGAATAGTGATAAATCTTAAATCAATAGGCGGTGGAATTTCTAAGTTAATGGATATTAGAGAAGCACTACAGAATTTTAAAGATAGTGGAAAGAAAATTATTATTTATGCTGATTATATTTCAAATAGTGCTTATATAGTTGCAAGCGTAGCCGATGAAATATATATTCCGGAATTATCGGGTGTAGATTTAAGAGGTTTACATATTGAAGTTGAATTTTATAAAGATTT
>MDTB01195723.1_pt1 | contig 46487 bp, 46 predicted proteins | sample 811161 | NCBI WGS metagenome assembly MDTB01 (sample SAMN05326650, study PRJNA326480) | marine metagenome | isolation source: seawater | place: Mediterranean Sea | collected 2009 | reverse complement strand
GCGGAAAGGGAGGGATTCGAACCCTCGGTACCGCTTGCGCAGTACACCGGATTAGCAGTCCAGCACCTTAAGCCACTCAGTCACCTTTCCGCATGGCTTAGAGGGCAGGAAGATAAATAAGCGCTTCGATCAATGCAAGGGTTTTAAGCCACGATCTATCGTTACCAATATTGATACGCATCAAAAACGATTACATACCAACCCAACAAAAAGTTCGTTACGCCATGTGCAATAATCGCCGCCCAAATATCTTTGGTTTTAATATAGAGAAGACCATAGGTGATTCCACAGATAACCGCTGCTCCCCACTCGATATGCGAAACCGCAAAAAAAAGAGAAATCAAGATCAACAACTTCCAATTCAATCGTCCCGCATCGATTTCATAAAAAGGACTACCTTGCATCCAGCGATAGACAAATGCGCGATAGAAAAACTCCTCGATTATTGCGATAATCACAGATGTACCGATCATATGAATCGAAAAATTTAACCAACCAGTAACCCGTGGATCATACACATGCCGTCCCGCATGGATCCCCTCCTCGATAACCATAAACGGAACCCACGTTCCATCACCCCGCTCGAAAAGCTCCCGCACTTTGAATGGTTGAGTTAAATCGACGAAAAGACGATCATACCACTCCGTTAATCCAGGTAAAGAGTGCGCAACCCAAGGACTTTCAAATCCAATCCAAATCAAAAAAATGCCCACCCCGACCCCTATCGCGATCGGCACATTACGGAGTTGAAATTTGGGATACCAACGCCAAGGCCTAAAAAATGCTAACAATAGCAATCCACCCAACGTACGCGCATTATAATTCCATGCCGGATCATCCAGCCAAACCATCATCGTTAACCACATGACAAACGGCAAGACATGAGCCAACACCACACGCGTATTCATCCGTTCTTCTTCAGTGAGTTCTCGTTCTATTAATCCCATCGAGTTCTAATCAGCTTCAGAAGATCGCTCCGAATCGGAACCCTCTAATTCACCCTCTTCAACGCGATTCATCGATTGATCAGGCTTCTCACCTTCCTGCTGACCCTTCTTAAACTCACCCAAACTCTTACCCAGAGAACGCGAGAGTTCGGGTAATTTTTTTGCGCCAAATAAAAGTAGGATAACAAAAATAATTAAAATTACCTCTGATCCGCCCGGAAGTCCCATTACACCAATCTGATTCATCATTCGTCCTCACTTTCTTCTATCTCTTTGACCCTTCCCTTGCGGTTTCCGGTCAAATATAGAAACCAAATACAAAATTCATACAATAAAATCAAAGGCGCAGCGAGAAGAAGCTGCGTCAGAAGATCCGGCGGTGTTAAAAGCATCGACAAAATTAACATTCCCACAATTACATGCCGGCGCTTATCACGCAATTGAGTAGAGCCCACTAATCCCATTTTGCCCAGAATTAAAATGACGACTGGCAATTGAAAGGCCAATCCAAAGGCAAACAAAAGCTGCAAAGAAAAGGTGATATATTTTGAATAAAACCAGATCGATTCACCCCCCAACTGTCCCCCAATTTTCAACATCAAATCCAACGCCAACGGCAACGTGATTTTATAACCCATATATACGCCCAAAAGGAAAAGAAAACCCGAAAACAGAGAGATACGGCGAATCAACCGCTGCTCGAGATCACGAATCCCCGGCAAAATAAACAACGCTAAAAAGAAGATCATAAAAGGCAGACTGATCAACAATCCCCCGAAAAATGAGACCAACAGCCACATCTTTAACGCCGCTGCTGGCTCCGAAAACTGCAACCGAATCAAGCCCGTTTCAAGTTGCCCTTCCGGAACTATAACATCCGCCTCTATCTGAACTTCACCCGAATCCGAGACCGATTTCTTAAACGACGATTCAGAAAAAGAAACCCTCACACCCTCTTCTGCCAATAAAACGGAGTTGGGTTTTTCAATATACGGCTCTGCTGGCGCCCGAAGCACACGAATCAAATCATCTGCAAACGGCAAACAGATCAACATACCGATCAAAAGGGAGGCTCCCATTCGAACCAACGCAGAGCGAAATGCATCTAAATGTTCAAGAAAAGGAAGCTCACTTTCATCATACCGAAACTTCTTAACAAATGTTTTAATTCGACTCCACATATGATTCCTCATCCGTATCGTCTAACGGCTTTTCCGATATAATCTCATCCGGTTCAGCCCCATCATCACCCTCTAATTCCTCGTGCGTCTCCGCCATTTCATCCAATTCAATTTGCCGAGCATCTGCCTCCGCGCGCATATCGCTATACATTACATCATGCTTAAACGTATTTGCTGTGTGGCGAAACTGTGTCAGCATTTCACTTAATTTACGTAGAATTCGTGGTGCATCTTTAGCCCCAAAAAGAAGCAACAGAACCAACAAAATAAAGAGAAATTCAGGGCCTCCAGGCGCCACAAATGCCATGTTCAAAAAACCACTCATCTACCTGCATTTCGATAGGATTGACATAAAACAAAATCCATCAGCGTCATCGCCGTCATCGTCTCAACAATCGGCACCGCTCTTGGCACCACACATGGATCATGGCGCCCCTTCGCTTCCAACACAGTCGGTTCACCATCAAACGAAGCCGTTTGCTGCGCCTGACCAATCGTTGCAGGAGGCTTAAAAGCAATCCGAAAAACCAACGGCTCTCCATTCGAAATACCACCCTGAACACCTCCACTATGATTCGTGCTCGTCCCTAACCGCCCCCCCTCTTTCATCTGAAAAGGATCATTATGAGCCGACCCAAACATCCGAGAACCAGCAAACCCTGATCCAATCTCAAATCCTTTTGTCGCAGGAATAGATAACATAGCTTGTGCAAGCTTGGCTTCCAATCGCTCAAACACGGGCTCTCCCAAGCCCACCGGAACGCCGCGCGCCACACAGGTTAGAACCCCTCCAACAGAATCCTGTCTATCTCGCGTGGTCGCCACCAAATCCATCATCTGATTTGCTACCGATTGATCAGGACATCGAATTAAATTACCGTCCACATCCTCACGCGAAAGGATCTCTTCTGAAAGATCAGGAGCATCAATATCACCCACGGTACTCACCCAAGAAACAATCTCTGTTCCAAACTGTTCGCGAAGCCATTTTTCAGCAATCGCTCCCGCCGCAACACGCCCAATCGTTTCTCGAGCACTGGAACGACCTCCTCCACTAGCCGCTCGGTTTCCATATTTATGCTGATACGTAAAATCCGCATGCGAGGGACGAGGCACCTGACTCATTTCCTGATAATCTCCCGGACGTTGATCTCGATTATTCACCATTAAGCCAATAGGAGTTCCCAATGTTTTACCATTTTCACACCCCGATAATATCGTAACGCGATCCGCCTCATCTCGAGGCGTTGTCATATCACTCTGCCCCGGCCGTCGACGCGTCAGCTGCGATTGAATATCCTCTTCCGTTAATTGCAAATTAGCAGGACATCCATCAACAATAGCTCCAACCGCTTTTCCATGCGACTCTCCAAAAGTGCTTACCCTGTAAAGTGTTCCAAATGTACTCGACATACCGTCTCCTCAATAAAAAAGGTTCGAACTGTCCATAAAACCTACCACTTACCTTTTTCGAAAAGGATAAAAAATAACCAAAACATTTTAATCCTCTACCCCCACACCACAGAGAAATACGGTTGCATTTTTATCACCTCATCTTTACCTTAAACACTTAATCGGAAATTAAATTTATGGATACACACAAACGAAAACAACACCAAGACATCTACTCAGCAGACCATTCTGAAAAAGATTTATACACGCCCCAATACTCCAACAGTGTTGCCCAAGAAAGAAAACGAGATCTACAGCGCAAAAAAATAATCAACTTTACGCTAGGTATATCCGCCCTAACACTCTCGATCGGACTCGTCTACATCATCGTTAACACCTACATCAAATCAACAAACGAATCTGCCCCCACGACCTCTCTCGGAACTCAATACATTCCACGCTATGCACTCCAAGGCGAATCTCAATGGGTACTCGATTTCAATCGCAATTTCGCCACATCAAAATGGGATGGAGAAGGAGAAAGACCGATCAATCGTCTTTGGACAAAAAAAGCCGCATACAACATCATCCTCGCTGAAAAAGCCTATGAATTAGAACAATTCTCCGCTGCCGCCACCTATTTTGAAAACGCCTTAGAAATCATGCCCGCACTCGAAGATGTTCGCGTGCCACTTGGCATGTGCTATTTCCAGATTGAAAAATTTGATCAAGCTATTAAACTATTTGAAAACATTAATATCGAACTTTTAGCCGAAGATGTCCTGAATAATTTAGGCGCTGTTTGCATTCAAACCGAAGCCTACGATCTCGCTGAAAAATATCTTCTGGTCGCACAAGAAAAAAACCCGATATATCCGGCCCTACTAAAAAACCTAGGACTCCTTTATCAAAAAACCGAGCAACATGATAAATCGATTATCCACTACGAACGCTACTTTTTCCAACGCCCCGACGACACCAATAGCCGCTATGATTATGCACTCTTCCTCGCAAAAATTGGTAAATGGAAAGAGGCCAGCGAGCAACTCGATCTTCTTACTGCCGAAATCACGGACATTGCCAACCTGTACAATCTGCAAGCCCGCGTCGAATTAAAATTGGGAAATGCCGAAAAAGCTCTACAAGCCACCCGTCGGGCTTCTCAATTAACCGATCCAAAAAATGCACTCAACTGGATGAGCGATTCAGAATTTGATCAGTTACGTGAAATCGATGAATTTCAAGACCTGCTTAAATACAGAGCAGACTAATCCCATACGCCAGAAGTGTATTGCAACCCCAAGCAAGCAACGCAGCTAATAAATCATCAACCACCACACCCCAACCACCAGATAAACTTTGCACATTCCGAATCGGTGGCGGCTTTGTGATGTCAAAAATTCGATGAAAAATAAATCCACTTATCAAATAAAGGGGTGCAGAAAGACCTATCACACAGATCGGAAGTGTTAGATATTCATCAGCCACAATCGATTGCGGATCTTTCCCGCCAATCAACTTTTCCGCGCGATCACACAAAGGAATAGAAACGAGAACCAATACAGCGGCAATCAATATCTGAATACCCAATGAATCGATCTGCATGAGGCCCCATCCAAGAGGCAGACCCACCAAACATCCGATTGTTCCCGGCATAATCGGACTCCGCCCAAGACCAAACCCTGTTGCAAACCAAAGAACCCATCTATCCATTTTAATCCTTTTTCAAAAAAGCCGAGTTGATTCCACGATACTTCTCGCCATTCCTAGTAAACTAATGGTCGCTGTATCACTACGCAAGATTCGACTTCCCAAACCCACACTCAAAAATCCCTGTTCCATAAATGTATCCAGCTCCGCTGTAGACCATCCGCCCTCAGGCCCCACCGCCAACACCCACTCCTTCTTAATCTTGATCGCAGACAACTGATCCATAAACGTCGCCTTTTCTCTTGGATCGGCCACCCACTTCAAATGATCTGAAAAAACAGCCTGAAATTCCTCCTTAAAAAAAGAATCAAACCGAGGATATATCTTCACATCCGGCATCCAACTACCCCCCGACTGCGCTAAGCCTTCACGCAATAAGGGCTCATACATATCACGTTGAAGCACATGACTATCAAAATAATAACGCTCCACTCGATTCGCTCCTAAAAGATAGACATGATTGACACCCAGTGCCGCTATCTGCGCCCAAAGCCGACGCAACACTTTTGGTCGTGGCATCGCCAAAAGCAAATGAAGTGTTGGGCGCAAAGGAACGGCGCCCCATACGCAAGCCACCCGAACCATCTCTTCCTGCCACTCCATAATCGTGCCCTCGCCACGGGGCCCATTCACGCAAACCATTCGGACTCGATCCCCAACACAAAGGTGCAAAACAGAACGAATATGCTCAGCACGAACTCCACTCAACCAAACTTCATCTGCATCATTTAGTTCAGCCTCATCCACTAAAATCCAATTCATGATCCCAGTCTGCCTCGACCTCCATACAGATGCAACTCGACATCTTTCTTTTCCCCATTGCGCTTTTCATCCACCACGCTATCATCGCCAACATGATCGATATATTACTCTGCAACGACGACGGTATACATGCCCCCGGCATCTACGAACTCCACCAATCACTTCAACCAATCGCATCCATTGATCTTATTGCTCCTGATGCAGAACGCAGTGCGGCTGGCCATGCGATCACCCTGACCGACCCTCTCAAAGTGATGCCCATCGAAAAAAACGATCAACCATTTGGTTTAGCCGTAAGCGGCACCCCTGCCGACTGCATTAAACTATCGCTTTGTCACTTACGTAAAACAAATCCACCCGATCTGGTGGTCAGCGGTATTAATTTAGGATCCAATACCGGTATTAGTGTTTTATATTCAGGAACCGTCTCTGCCGCCAGCGAAGCCGTAATTCTAGGCATTCCCGGAATCGCCATCTCACTTTGTACCTATCATAATCCTCATTGGGAAACAGCCGCCCACGTTGCACGTGAGATCGTTAAAAAACAAAAAAAAGACCCCTTGCCACCCGGCGTCCTTCTCAATGTAAATGTGCCTAATGTGCCTCTCAACGAATTAAAAGGATTTCAAGTGGCAAGAATGGGGCGATCTCGATTTGTTGAGCGATTTAGTACACATCAAGACCCACGCGGAAACACCTACTACTGGCTCGACGGCGATCTAGAACTTCTAGACGATCGACCTAATACCGATGTCCATGTGGTAGAAGCTGGATTTGCATCTCTGACACCAATTCATATAGACCTCACAGCCGAAAGTGCCATAGAACAACTTACTCATTGGAACAAAACCTTTTAAAATCGAGGCGGATCGCAAGCCATCAAAGCTTCTGGCAAAAGATCCATCGATTGATACCTTATCAAATTTCGTCCCATCACCTCTTCGAAACAGTCCAAAAGTTTTGACCCCACAGCCGGCATGGAAGGCATATCTTCACCCAGTAATTTTGATAACGTAGTCACAGGTTCTCCTTCCAACCCACAAGGTACAATGGTCTCGAAACCCGCTAACTCGTTTTCAACATTAAAACTCATTCCATGAAACGAAACCCACCGTTTAAGTCGAAAACCAATAGCCGCAATTTTACCCTGCTCCGTCCAAGTTCCCGACTTCCCTTCCCGCCGGAAACCATCCACACTAAAGGTAGCTAAAGTCTGAATCGCGATCTCTTCCAAATTAAATAAATAGCCGTGCGCATCCGCCTCATTTCCACCCAAATGTAAAATAGGATACAAGACCCACTGGCCCGGGCCATGAAACGTGACATCGCCACCCCGCTCCACCTGAAAAAGATCAATCCCTAGATCTGCATACTCCTGTTCACTCTTCAGCAGATAATTATCACGCCCACGATTTCCCAACGTAACCGTGGGTGTATGCTGAAGTAAAACAACGGTATCCGGAATTTTTCCCGCCTGTCTAGCCGCCAACAAACGATACTGAAATAATAGCCCTGCTTCATATGCAACAGGTTCATCAAAAGTTATAGTCCACGCGTTATCCATACAAAAAAGGGAGGCTCAACCCTCCCTCAAATCCTTTAACATATTCACCATTATGACTGCGGACAAATTTCTTCATACGAATTTGCATCCATCAAAACATCCAACTCCGATTCATCCATCACTTTTAACTTAAATAACCAACCAGCACCAAAGGCATCCGCATTAATCGTTTCTGGAGCATCTTCAAGAACCGGATTGATCTCCACAATCTCACCCGCAATCGGCGCATATACATCCGCAGCCGCCTTCACAGATTCCACCACAGCCGCTTCATCACCCGCAGCAAAAGTAGTCCCTACTTCCGGCAACTCAACAAACGTTAAATCAGACAACTGACTTTGTGCAAAATCCGTAATCCCAATCGTTGCAACTTCACCCTCAAACGAAACCCACTCATGTGACTTTGAATAGAAAAAATCTTCTGGTATAGCCATTTTTTACTCCTTGAAACTGATTAAAAAAATGGAGGTGCGGACCGGATTCGAACCGGTGTTCATGGATTTGCAATCCAGCGCCTAACCACTTGGCTACCGCACCTCTCTTACACGACGCCGAGAATGTAATCTTCACCGCTTCGCAAGCAAATAAAAAAGCGACATAAAATCAACCCAACCGTAAAACAGAGTTATCAATCAAGCGAACCGACTCCAATTTAACCGCAATCGCAAGCAACGCCGATGAACCAAGCTGCTCGACAGGTTCCAACGTAACATCATCAACCACAACCACATAGTCCACAATCAAACTCGGCACACGAGCCAACCGATCTCGAACCCCCTGCATCAACACCTCCGTCGATCGCTCACCCTGTTCCACCCATTTTTTAGCCACCACAATCGCTTCATATATCACGACTGCATCCGCCCGCGCCACTTTCGACAATCGCTGATTCCTAGAACTCATCGCCAATCCATCCGATTCACGAACAATTTCTCCCCGAACGATCTCAACAGCTATATTCAAATCACGCACCATCCGTTCAATAATTCGCAGTTGTTGAGCATCCTTCTCGCCAAATACAGCCAAATCCGGTTGTACCCAATTAAACAATTTCAGCACAATCGTACAAACTCCGCGAAAATGACCAGGACGAGACCCTCCGCAAAGACCCCGACTTAACTGTTCCTCATCAATCCAAACACTCGCATCCGGCGCATACACCCTATCCGCAGAAGGCGCAAAAAGAACATCCACTCCCAATGCCTCGCACCGCGCTTTATCCTGCTCCAACGTCTTGGGATAAGAGGTAAGATCCGATACCTCTCCAAATTGTGTCGGATTCACAAACAAACTCACCACGACTTCATCTGCCTGCATTCGTGCCAGCTCAATCAACGAAAGATGTCCCACATGTAACGCACCCATCGTTGGCACAAGCGCCACTCTTCCGAGACAACACCGACGCTCCTTTGCCCAATCCATCATTGCCTCTGGATTTTCAATGAACCGCATCTTCAATAACTTTGGTTCTCATCCGGAAAATCACCACCTTCAACGGCCGCTTTAAAGGTCGCCAAAGCCTCTTCGATCTGAGGAGCAAGTTGCGCAAAGGGTTTAACAAAAGAAGGAACCGGCTTCCGGCTCAAGCCCAATACATCCGAAATCACCAACACCTGCGCATCACAAGACGAACCCGCCCCAATGCCCACCGTCGGTATAGAAAGTGCTTTCGTAATCTGTGCACTCAACTCAGCCGGAATGCACTCCAATACAACTGCAAAAGCGCCCGCCTGCTCAACCGCCATAGCATCATCCATAATTCGTTGTGCTGCTGCTGAATTGGTTCCCTGCACCCGATAACCCCCTAACTCTTTCACCGACTGAGGAGTTAATCCAATATGCGCTAAAACAGGTATTCCATTCTCAACTAACGCCTCAATCAAATCAGCCCGAATGGAGCCCCCTTCAACTTTGACAGCATCCGCACCCGCATCCTTTAAAAAACGACCCGCATTCGCCAACCCACACTCCATCGAAGACTGGTACGACATGAAAGGCATATCCGCAATCACCAACGCACGCTCCACCCCACGAGCAACCGCTGCCGTATGATGCACCATCTCATCCATAGTCACCGGAAGCGTACTCTCATACCCCAATGAAGTCATACCCAGGGAATCACCCACTAAAACCGCCGGCAACCCCGCCGCTTCCACCCAACTTGCCGATAACGCATCATACGCCGTCAGCATCGCCCAAGGTTTATCACCCTTCATCTTTTTAATATCAACTGCCGTCCACCGCTTCATCTGATTACCAACTTTCAATCACTCTTTCCACACGCTCTTCCGCTATAAGCGACCGCCACACATGCATAACCGCTCGAGGCTCGCCCGGCAACATCAAATGCGGTCGCACCTCCGCCAACGGTGCCAATACAAAGTTTCGTTCACGCCATCGCGGATGAGGCACCGTTAAATCGATAGAATCAATTATACAACAACCCGCATATAAAATATCAATATCTACCGTTCGAGGTTCATTACGCTCACCCGATCTCACTCGACCCAACTCTTTCTCCACCGCTCCCAATCGCACCAACCACTCCTCCGCCGAAGCTTCACTCTCAATCAAGATCACCGCATTTAAAAAATTATAATCCGCATAATCGACAGCCACATCAACTGGATCCGTTGAATACACAGAAGATTGTCCCACCAAAATCGCATCGCCATATAACAACAACCCATCCCGCGCCGCCTTCAAATAGCCCAATCGATTCCCCTGATTGGATCCCAAACTAAAGCCGATTTCCATCTTCCCAACACCCCTTATTCACCACAACAGCACACCCCATCAACACCGCAAAACCCGCCTCATCATCCACCGTTAAAATCTCTCCACTTCGACAAAAAACCACTACGGGAAAATCACTTTTTTTTCGTAATACCGCTAACCGCGCCACCGCAAGTACCCCCGTTCCACACGCCAATGTTTCTCCCTCAACGCCCCGCTCATACGTACGCAAATGAACGCCACCCTTTTCATCCACAGTCGCAACACTCACATTGGTACCCTCCGGAGAAAAAAACGAATGATACCGAATCAACGCTCCAACAGTATCTAATTCCATCTCTCCAACCGCATCCAGATCATCCAACCACATCACCGCATGCGGCACCCCCGTATCGATCAGATCCAACCGATGAGCCGCCGTAACACATACATCGAATTCAGCCTCCTGCCATTCGCCCAACCGCAAACAGATTCGATCTTCATCCAAGCGAGCTTCAATCACACCCGCTCCTGTCTCAATTTCAACCCGCTCTTCAACCAAACCTAAATCGGCTGCAAAACGCGTGATGCACCGCGCTCCATTTCCGCACATCGAAACCTCCGTACCATCCGGATTGAAAAACCGCATCCGAACCCCAGCACAAGTCGAAGGTTGAAGTAAGATCAGCCCATCCGAACCAATCCCCGTCTCGCGATTACACATCGCTTGAATACGAGCCACATCCCCCACAGCAAATGTTTTCGAACGATCGTCAATGACAACAAAATCATTCCCCGCTCCATGCATTTTTGTATAATCGATTTTCACCCGTCTAGCTTGCCACACTTTCAATCTTCTGCCCAAACACAAAAAAAGGCCGCCCTTTCGGCGACCTTTCAAAATCCACAAAAACCCGATTAGCTCACCAATGCCAACAACACACCCGCCGCAACCGCTGAGCCGATCACACCCGCCACATTCGGGCCCATCGCATGCATCAACAAAAAGTTTTGCGGATTCGCTTCCAGCCCCACTTTGTTCGAAACCCGCGCCGCCATCGGCACCGCCGAAACGCCCGCAGACCCGATTAATGGATTAATCTTCTCTTTGCTCAACTTATTCATCAACTTCGCCAATAAAACCCCCGACGCAGTTCCAATCACAAACGCCGCCAGTCCCAAACCAAGAATCCCCAACGTTTCCACATTCAAGAATTTATCCGCCGCCAGCTTCGAACCAACCGCCAAACCCAACATAATCGTCACAATATTAATCAACGCATTTTGAGCCGTATCCGACAGACGATCCACCACACAAGATTCCTTCATCAAATTACCCAACATCAACATCCCAATCAACGGAGTTGCCGAAGGCAATAACAACAAACAAATCACCAATACCATCAACGGAAACACAATTTTTTCCACCTTACTCACCGGACGCAACTGCTTCATCTCAATCGCCCGCTCCTCCGGCGTCGTCAACAACTTCATAATCGGAGGCTGAATAATCGGAACCAACGCCATATACGAATACGCCGCAACAGCAATTGCCCCTAATAAATTAGGCGCCAACCGCGATGCCAAGAAAATCGCTGTCGGCCCATCCGCCCCGCCGATAATTCCAATCGCAGCCGCATCTTCAAGCGAGAACAACCCGCCCAACGAAACGGCACCCAACAACGCCAAGAAAATTCCAAACTGAGCCGCCGCGCCCAACAACGCCGTTTTCGGATTCGCCAACAGCGGACCGAAATCAGTCATCGCACCCACGCCCAAAAAAATCAACAACGGGAAAACGCCCGACTCAACACCCACCGTATAGAAATAATACAAAAACCCACCCGGCTGACCCGGCATCGGCTCTCCCGCAATACCCGCCACAGGAATGTTCGTTAAAATAGCACCAAATCCGATCGGCAATAACAGCAAAGGCTCAAATCCCTTCGCAATAGCCAAATAAATCAAACCCAGCCCCACGAAAATCATAATAAACTGGCCAACCCCTTTCGGAAGCAACGCCTGCTCATTAAACCCCTTCAAACGCGCTTCTGCCAACAACTCCCGATACGGCGCTAGCTCCGCCTCAGAAATACCATGAGCCTTCGCATCCGACAGAACCTTCACCACCCCCGCAAAATGACCTGCAGAAAGTTCCGCATCTACCGTCTTTGCCAAGGCACTCCGATAAGCCGCTTCCTTCTCTTCCGCAGTCTGCGGATTAAAGAAACGATAAACACCCGTCTCCTTCCAAAGTTTATTAAACCCCTCTGCAATCGAGATGCTCTCACGGCTCTCGGCCGCCTCAACCGCCGGAGCACCTCCCAAGAGAACCCCCGCAACCGCTACCACTAACAATCCTTTTTTCATCAGATCCGCTCCCTTCACGGTATTGCCCTAGCCAATGGTTGCGAGCTGATCACCCGATGAGACTTGCGCACCCGACTGAACTTCAATCGACGTAATTGAACCCGCCGCCGCCGCCTTCACTTCCACTTCCATCTTCATCGCTTCCACCACAAAGAGAACGTCACCTTCAGCCACCGCATCACCCACGCTCACATTCACCTTGATCACCTTCGCATTCATCGGTGCCGCAACCACTTGGCCTTCACCACTCGCAGCCGCACTTGATCCACCCACTTCACCATCACTCACCGCAATCGTATAGCTAGCCCCGTTAACCTTCGCCTGGTCACCACTCACCTCAACCTGATAGGTCTTCCCATTCACCGCGACTGCATAGGCACCATCACCACCTGCTTCTGCCGTTTTCGGCATCAACGAATGTTTACGAACCCCATTGATCTCCACGTTGCCTAACAAGAAATCAATACCCTTCTGCTTACACGCAGCGGCAATAAAGATATTCTCATCCGTCTCTTCCAAACTGTTTTCCTGCAACATTTTCTTCGCAGCATCCACCCCTTTATTCGGATCGGCATCATTCATATCAACCGGATTATCCGTTGTCGGCTCCAGCCCCATTTTTTCAGACGCCAGCTTCACAATCTCCGCATCTGGCTCCACCGGGGTTTTACCAAAATAGCCTAACACCATTTTACCATACCCTTCCGCAAATTTTTCCCACGGACCAAAAATCACGTTATTAAACGCCTGCTGGAAATAGAATTGTGAAACGGGCGTAACCGACGTAGCAAAACCACCCCGACGCACCACTTCACTCATCGCCGCAATACAATCTTCATACTTATCCATCAGATCGTTATCGCGCATCATCTGCGTATTCGCCGTCAAAGCCCCGCCTGGCATCGGCGACCAAGGAATCATCGGCTCAACCGCCTTCGCTTCCGGTGGAATAACATAATCTTTCATGCACGCCTTGAACACGCCCGCCGCTTCCATCATCTTATCGATATCCACATCCAACTCATAATCTTCCCCACGCAATGCATGCCAAAGCGTCGCCACATCTGGCTGACACGTACCACCCGACGCCGGCGCCAACGAACAATCTACCTGATCCGCACCCGCCTTAATCGCCGCCACATAGCCCACAGTACCAATGCCCGCCGTCTCATGTGAATGGAAAGCAATCTTCGTATCGTCCGGCAATATTTTCCGAGCCGCCACAATCGTATCATACACCTTCTTCGGCACCGCCGTACCCGACGCATCCTTAAAACAAACGCTATCGAAAGGAATTTCCGCATCCAGGATATCCTGCAAAGTCTTCATATAAAACTCGACCGTATGCGCACCCGAACAACCCGGAGGCAACTCCATCATCGTCACAACCACTTCATGTTTTAAGCCATGAGCCGTAATCGATTTACCTGAATCAATCAGGTTATTCACATCGTTCAACGCATCAAAGTTACGAATCGTCGTCATCCCATGCTTCTTGAACATCTTCGCATGCAGATCAATGATATCACGTGATTGCGAATCCAGACCAACCACATTAATGCCCCGAGCTAACGTTTGCAGGTTCGCATCCGGACCCGCCGTCGCACGAAACGTATCCATCATATCAAACGCACTCTCGTTGCAATAAAAGAACGGCGCTTGAAAACGTGCGCCCCCGCCCGCCTCAAAATGAGTCTGTCCGGCTTCCGCACAAACTTTAACGGCCGGCATGAAATCTTCGGTTAATACACGCGCCCCATAGACCGACTGAAAGCCATCCCGAAACGCCGTATTCATAATATGAATTGTTTTTTTAGCCACTGATCAACTCCTTCTTTCTTAACCTCGTTTTGCGCGAATCGCCGCTAAAGCAACCGCTACCTCAACATCACCACCGCCACGACTCACTTTTACCGGAGCTTCAGGCTCCTCATACCGGTCCGCAAACTTCCTAAAATACGCTGCTGAAGCCTTCATCGCTCCAATCAACAACACCAGAAAAGCGAACACCGTCGCCATTCCGATCACCATCAAGGTGCCCCCTTGAGAGATTAAATTTTCCATATCGATCCTCTACTTCCTAAAAAATCCTAGCTCTGTATAAAAAAAAACCAAACCGAGTGCTAGCCGAATTCTGTTTTAGTTCTCATTTCAATCCCCTAAATTACGCACTATGAAGCTGAACATTAGGTGGCACGACCGACTCGGATCCACCAATCAACATATAAAAAAAGAGATTCTAGAAGGAAAATCGATTTCATCCGGAACCCTCATTGCCACCCACGATCAGACCAACGGAACCGGTCGCTTCGATCGCCCCTGGATAGCGCCCCCACACACCAACCTCTGTTTTTCCATCTACTACGCCACCAACGCCCCCCTCACCGCCATCCCCTCCCTCACCATGGCCACCACCCTCGCCGTCCACGACCTCCTACGCTCCCACCGCATCACCGCTCAACCCAAATGGCCCAACGACCTCCTCGTTCATGGAAAAAAGATCTGCGGCATTCTCTCCGAACACATTGAACATCCCACCACCCACCAAAAAGGCATTATCACCGGCATTGGACTCAACGTAAATCTCACCTCCACTCAAGCCGCTGCCATCGATCAACCCGCCACATCCATGCTCATTGAAACCGGCACACCCCACCCCCTCGAAACTACGTTAGAAGATCTACTTCCTCACCTCAGCTACTGGATCAAACAGTGGCAAATCGACTATTTCAGCGCCATTCGCACCCCCTGGGAAAACCTCACCGGCCCCCTCGGACGCCCCCTCAACATCCGAGATGGCAATCAAACCCGATCCGGCACCCTCGCCGGATACGGCGAAAACGGCGAACTCCTTCTACACACCAATCAAGGCATCCAAACCATCTGGAGCGGAGAAATTCCCCTATGAAAAAACACCTCATCATCTTCCTCACCCTAATCTTCATCAGCGGATGTGCCACCACCCGCCGCTACGCCATTCCCAAAGATCAACCCCCCGAACGCATGACCCTCACCCTCACCGGCTACTGCGAATGCGGCATTTGCTGCGGATGGAAACGTAACTGGCGCTTTCAACCCGTCTACGCCTACGGACCCAGCAAAGGCAAACCCAAAGAAATCGGCATCACCTCCTCCGGAACCCGCGCCGTCAGAGGCACCATTGCCGCCGACACCCACCTCTTCCCCTACGGCACCATTTTTAACATCCCCGGCTACGGCTGGGGACGCGTCGAAGACACCGGCGGCGCCATCAAAGGCCGCCATATCGACCTCTTTTTCGACTCCCACCAAGAAGCCCTCGAATGGGGCCGACAAAAAAAACAAGTCCTAATCTGGAAACCCCGCCGCTAACTCTCGAAAAATCATCTTTTTTTTACCGATTGAACAACCAACTTCGGTATGATGCCCAAAACTAACGAGGAACAACTCAATGGCCACATCACGAATGGTACGCGTAAATGAACTACTCAAGCGCGAGATTGCCGAAGATCTCCACCGGAACTTTTCCGGTACCGATTTCGACGCCGCTGCACTCACCGTCACCCGCGTTGAATGTGCACCCGATCTGCGCGACGCCAATGTCTATATCTCCATCTTCGGTCACGAATACGACCGGCACGACATGATCCACACCCTCAACCGCCGTCGCCAAGAAATCGTTCGCATGATGATCAAACGCGTCAAACTCAAATACACCCCCCGCCTCCAGTTTCATCTCGATGAATCCCTTGAAGAAGGCGACAACATTCTCACCATCCTCAGCGAACTAGAACGCGAGCAAGACAACCCCGAAACATGAGCCGCCGTAACCGACAACCCGACCCCTTCGATGGAATCCTCCTCGTCGATAAACCCGCCGAATGGACCTCTCACGACGTAGTTGCTAAAATACGCGGCCACTTCCGTCTCAATAAAGTCGGGCACGGAGGCACCCTCGACCCCATGGCAACCGGCCTCCTCGTTCTCCTAATTGGACGCGCCACCAAATGCTCCGCCGCCATCATGGGCGGAGACAAAACCTACAGCGGAACCATCCAACTTGGACGCACCACCTCCACCCAAGATATCGAAGGCGAAACCCTCAACGAATCAGACCCCTCAGCCATCACCGAAGAACAACTCAAAAGAGCCCTCCCCGCCCTCACCGGCGAAATACAACAACTACCCCCCATGGTCTCTGCCATCAAAAAAGATGGCGTAGCCCTCTATAAACTCGCCCGCAAAGGAATCGAAATTGAACGCGAAACCCGAACCGTTCATATTCACCGCTTCGAAATCACCCATTTTAAAAATCCCTATGCCAACGTCCTGATTGAATGCTCAAAAGGAACCTATGTTCGAACCCTTGCCCACGATCTAGGAACAGCCCTCGGATGTGGCGGATGCCTTTCCGCGCTCCGCCGCGATGCTTCCGGACCCCTACACATCAATCAAGCACACACCCTCGATGATATTCTAACCGAAACCCGCGAGACGCTCGTCGAACGGACCCTCAACCCGGCCGAGCTTCTTCCATGATTGCTATTCATCAACTTGAAACCTTTCCATCACGTACCCAGCCGCTCAGCCTCGCACTCGGTAATTTTGATGGACTGCACATCGGCCATGCCGCCGTCATTCAATCCGCCGTTAAAATCGCTCAACAAAAAAAGGGTGAAGCGTGGGTCTTCACCTTTGACCCCCATCCCAGACGCGTCCTGCATCCTGAAACCGCTCCACCCCTTCTCAACACTCGATCGCAACAAAATGCTCTACTCGAAAAACTGCACGTTTCCGGTGCCATCCTTCAACCCTTTGATCAATCCTTCATGCAACTCGAACCCGAAACGTTTTTTCATCTCCTGCGAGAAAAACTGCCCACCCTCACAAGTATTTCAGTCGGCCATGATTGGTCGTTCGGAAAAAATCGAGCCGGCAACGTAGATTTTCTAAAGACCCTCTGCCACGAACATCAAATTGAATTTCACGTACAACCCCCCATCGAATGGAATCATGAACGCGTCTCCAGTACCCGCATTCGCGCCGCCGTCCAATCCGGTGATCTCAACGCCGCACGCAACATGCTGGCCAGACCCTTCTCACTACAAGGCACCGTCGTCCATGGAGAAAAAATCGGACGCCAACTCGGATATCCCACCGCAAATATCGACCCCAAAAATGAATGTCTACCCCCCAATGGCGTCTATGCAGCTCAATTAAAAGTAGAAGGTCAAACCTTCGATGCCGCCGCCTACATCGGAGACCGACGCACCATTCACGCCGACAAACCCACCGTCCTCGAAGTCCATCTACTTAAACAAAGAAATATCGACCTATATACAAAAGAAGTCGAAATCACTTTTCTCGAAACCATTCGGGGAGATCGAAAATTTGAAAACACCGATCAACTCAAGAAACAAATTGCGCACGATCTAGAAGCAATCCACCGCGCTCTTATCACCTGCAACAAAAACACTTAGTTAGAAAGCCGCGCATACTGACCTGCATCCGCATGAGCAATTCGACCCACGATCTCTTCATAACTACCCACAGCCAGCAAAATATCCCCATTCGCTAAAATGATCTCTGCCCGATCTTCAAACAGATCCGAATACCGAATGCGCACACTCGTCATCTCAATAAACCGCCGATTTTCTGGTTTTTTTGAGAGATCCGTCTCCTTACTATAGTTATCTAAATTCACAGCATATACTTCCAAAAACATATTTTTTCTCCTTTTTAACCTCTATCTTCTGCTCGATGCGCATCCAACCCGAATTCATCGCATCCATCAAGCAGTTTATCACATCCAAAAACCCTCCCGCACCTACACTCTTGACGCCATCCACTGCTTTCCGTAGTTTTCAACGTTTATTCGATCAATAAAAAAACAAACCAAAGCATCAACTGAAGGAAACACTATGTCTAATACGGTACTGTTCGGCTCTCAATGGGGTGATGAAGGTAAAGGAAAAATTATCGATGTTCTCACGCACGACGCCGACTGGGTTGTCCGCTACCAAGGCGGAAACAACGCAGGCCATACCGTTGAAATTGGCGATCAAAAATTTGTTCTTCATCTCACCCCCTCCGGTATTCTTCGCGAAAGCTGTAAATGTGTGATCGGAAACGGACTCGTCGTCGATTTAATCGGACTTTGCGAAGAACTACGCGAACTCCGAGAACGCCATATACCACTCGAAAATCGGCTCTTCATCTCCGACCGAGCCCATCTCGTGCTCCCCTATCACCAAGCACTCGACGGGGCCAAAGAAAACGCCCGCGCCGAAAACAGTAAAATCGGCACCACCAAACGCGGAATCGGACCCGCCTACAGCGATAAAGCCGAACGCACCGGACTCCGCATGTGCGATCTACTCGAAGACGATTTTCTTGAACGCGCCAAAACCATCGCCACCACAAAAAACAATCAACTCGTCGCCCTCGGACAAGATCCTCTTGACCTAAACAACCTACTCACCGACGTCAAAGAAGCCACCGAACAACTAAAACCCTTCATTACCGACACCATACCGCTCCTTCATACCGCCATGCAAAACAACGACAAAATACTCTTTGAAGGAGCCCAAGGCATCATGCTCGACATCGACTTCGGCACCTACCCCTACGTCACCTCCTCCAATACCGGTGCAGGCGGAGTCGCATCAGGAGCAGGGATTCCACCCCAATCGATCGATCGAGTTATCGGCATTGTCAAAGCCTACACAACCCGCGTGGGCGGAGGACCCTTTCCAACCGAACTAACCGATGCGACCGGTGAACATATTGCTCGCGTAGGCGCAGAATTTGGCGCCACCACCGGACGCCCCCGCCGCTGCGGCTGGTTTGATGCAGTCGTCGCTCGCTATGCCTGCATGATTGGCGGCATCAGCGAATGGGCACTCATGAAACTCGATGTACTCGACAACCTTGAAACCATTCGCGTCTGTACCGCCTATGAAATCGATGGAAAACGCATCGAACAAATGCCCGCCTCCCTCCGCATCTTTGAGCGCTGCACACCCATCTATGAAGACATTCCAGGATGGCAAACGCCCACCACCCACTGCACCACATGGGAAGAACTCCCAGAAAAAGCCAAAGAATATGTCGCCTATCTTGAACGTATCACCGGCACACCGGTCTCAATCCTATCTGTAGGCCCCAAACGAGCGAGTACCATCTTAAGAAGCGAATGACCCTCCAACCTCCATCCCTCAAATCTGTACCTCAGCACGTAGCCCTCATCATGGATGGCAACGGTCGCTGGGCAGAAGCGAAAGGGAAATCACGCATCGAAGGTCATCAAGAAGGCGCTCAATCAGTCCGCGCCATCCTCCGTGCCGCCGCTGCCACAGGAGTAGAAGTCATCACCGTCTACGCCTTCAGTACTGAAAACTGGAAACGGCCTCCCAAAGAAATAGAAGGGCTCATGAAACTACTCATCGAATCGCTCAACACCTATGAACAAGAGCTACATGACAGTCAGATTCGCCTACGCATCATGGGACAACTCGAACGACTCCCCACCCCCGTTCGCAAACGCATAGAAAAAACTATGCGCGAAACCGAACACTATGCAAAGCATACACTCGTCATCGCCCTCAGCTACGGCGCGCGCGCAGAAATCACCCACGCCACCCAACAAATTGCCCAAGCCATCTCCAACGGAACCCTCAAACCAAACGAAATCACCGAAGACCACATCACCAACAACCTCTATCTACCCGACCTACCCAATCCCGAACTCATGATTCGCACCAGTGGCGAAGTCCGCCTCTCCAACTTCATGCTCTGGCAACTCTCCTATGCCGAAATCATCGTCACCGACACCTTTTGGCCTGAATTTAGAGAACCTCAATTCTATGAAGCACTACAGCAATTCGAACGCCGCAAACGACGCTTTGGCGCGCTCGACTCAAACAAAGGATCTTCATAATGGATATCAAACGCATCACCACCGGATCACTCATTGCACTTCTCATCATCTTTCTATTTCTGAATATTCCCGCAGGGCACCCCATTGCCCTGCTCATTCTTCTCGCCATCTGCGGACTCTCGCTCTGGGAATTTTATGCCCTCCTCATCGCCGGAGGACTCTCCTCCTCACGTAAATGGGGCACCGCGATAGGCATCATATTTTGCATCGCCACCTGGCTCTACATGCTCGAGCCCTCTACCACCAATCAAAATATCCTTCCCGCCGACACCCTCCTCTGGACCATCATGGTCCTCGTTGTCATCTCCACATTCTATCGACTTCTCGGCTACACCGATATGCGCAACGGACTCGACCACGCACTCGGCACCCTTCTCGGCTTCATCTATGTCCCCTTTCTCTTCAGCTTCTTCATGCGACTCTTCCTCATCGAAGACAGCTCCCAACCCGCCTGGATCGCCTTTTACGTCCTCCTCTCCACCAAGATTTCTGATACCGGCGGTTATTTCATCGGAAGCCGCTTTGGCCGAAACAAACTCGCCACCACCATCTCACCCAAAAAAAGTTGGGAAGGATTCGGCGGCGGCATTCTCTTTTGTCTCATCTTAAACATTCTCTGGATGATCATCGGCAACGGACAAATCGGCGGCATCCGCTTTAGTTTTGTTCACGCCCTCATCCTCGCCGTTCTCTTTCCCCTCTTCGGCACCGCAGGCGATCTAGTTGAATCGCTCTTTAAACGCGCCGTAAAGCAGAAAGATTCCAGCTCCGTGGCCTACGGCATAGGTGGCCTGCTCGACATGATCGACAGTTTGCTTTTCACCGCCCCCATGTTTTACATCTATCTGCAATTTCTACTCGCCACCGGCGAATAAAACCGAAAGACTTTAATCATGCTTGAAATTATTTATATCGTTTTCACGATGCTCTTTCTCTTTGGCATCACCATCTTTGTTCACGAATGGGGACACTTCTACGTCGCCCGAAAATGCGGTTTTCAAGTCGACGCCTTTGCCATCGGAATGGGGCCCGCCCTCTTTCAGAAAAAGATAGACGGTGTCATCTATAAAATTTGTCTCTTCCCCATTGGCGGATATGTCTCCCTGCCTCAACTCGACCCAGAAGGTATGCAAAAAGTCCAAGGAGACAACAGCAACGAAGAACCCCAGCCCCTTCCCGACGTCTCTCCCTGGCATAAAATAGCCGTCGCCGTCGCCGGTCCGCTCTGCAACATCATCTTTGCCCTCCTGCTCGGCCTCCTTGTCACCCTCGGAGATCACCCCGAAGCACCCGCCCTCGTCGGCACCGTAGCCCCCGAATCCGCCGCCTACGAAGCCGGGCTTCGCCCCGCCGACCGCATCATAGCCGTAAACGGTAATCCCGTAAAAACGTGGTATGATGTACAAGTAGAAGCCCTACTTGGCGGCAATCAATTTCTCAGTGAACTCGCTGTCGAACGCGGCACATTTGTTCACACCATCGCACTCCAAACCAACAACCCCGAAGAGAACGACACCTTCATCACCGGCGTCACCGAAGCCATTCCCTGCATCCTCGGACGCGTCACCCCCAGCTCCCCCGCCGAAGCCGCCGGCATCCAGCCCGACGACATCGTTAAATCCTTTAACCATATTCCCGTCACCGACTGGAACCACTTCACCGAACTCGTTCAAGAAACCGCCGATCAAACCGTTCCCCTTCAAATAGAACGCAACGGTGAAACCCTGCAACTCACCGTCACACCCGCCTTCGACGAGAGTACCGATCGCGTCCTCATCGGCGTAAGTCTCGGCGGCTCCCTCGCCATGCCTTGGACCCTTTCCGGCAACCCCATCGAACAGATAAAAAGCGATGCCTCCTCTATTTTCCGGCTTCTCAAAGCCCTCACCACCGCCGACGAAGCCAAACAAGCCGCCGGAGGTCTCGGCGGCCCAGTAGCCATCTTCACCATGATCTGGTTTGCCCTTAAAATGGGTATCCTGAACGCATTAGGCTTGATTCGCTTCATCAATATTAACCTCGCCGTCCTCAACCTACTTCCCCTACCCGTGCTTGACGGTGGACACATCGTCTTCTCTCTCTACGAAGGCATCACACGTCGAAAAGTACCCACTAAAATCATAACCTCCCTCGTCAACGCCTTCGCCATTCTGCTCATCAGTGCCATGCTCTTTCTCTCTGTACGAGATGTAGACCGCGCCTTCAACATAGGCCGTTTCTTCGAGAAAGAAACCCCCACCGCTACAGAACCTATTGAAACCAGTGACTAAAAGACCCATCACGCCCGCTGCTCCACCCCTCATGAACCGTCAAACCGTTCAGAAAGTCGCTATGGGACTCTTCATGGCCTTCATCGCCTTTCGTATTTTAACGCCCCCCAGCCACAACCTCCTACTAGATGCTCCCAACGGAACCCAACAAGCCCGCCTCAAAACATTCTACTACACCGAAGACATTCCCTCCTACAAAGTCTACACTCGACCCACCGGCACCCTTCTCTGGAAAAACCAACTCTACTACCCCGCTTTCACCAACACGCCCAATCCCAAAGCCCAACTTCAATGGAGCTCCGACAGCCAACGACTCGACCTCCTCATTAACCAAACTTCTATTTGGCACCATATTATCTTGCCTTCTGCTCTGCATTAATAGATAAGTTATTTATTACTTAAATTTCTTATATATTTATTCAGGAGCACATTTGAATCTTATCTTTATTCATGGTTGGTCATCCACGTCAACACGCACATATGGCGAACTCCCCAAAGCCATCACCAATAGCCCGCAAGCCCGCACCCTGAATTTAAAAATAGAACACATCTTACTCAGTCGCTATATCAGCTTTAACGATCAAATAACCATGCTTGATCTTGCCCGCGCCCTCGATTTTGCTCTCCGCGATTTACCCAGCAATAGCGAAAACCACATCGAACCCTTTAGCGCCATCACCCACTCCACGGGAGGCCCCCTGATCCGCATCTGGCTCGATCATTATTATGGACGAAAAAATCTCGATAAAACCCCCCTTCAACATTGCATTCAACTAGCACACGTCAATAATGGGTCTGCCCTTGCCATTCTCGGTCAATCTCGTCTCACACGAATCAGATCGTTCTTCAACGGAGTCGAGCCCGGCATAGAGATTTTGAAATGGTTGCAACTCGGAAGCAACGGCCAATGGTATCTCAACCACGAAACACACACCTACGACTATCTAACCGCCGGCATCTATCCTTTTATCATCATCGGACAAGGCATTGATGAAAGTTTCTATGATTTCCTCAATAACTATCTCACCGAACCCGGATCAGACGGCGTCGTCCGAATATGCGGAGCAAACCTCAACATCACCCTCCTGCATCTTCGGCAAAATCCCCACGAACCACTGACCCCCGGCTCCACCACCACCAAACTCATCTCCGCCCAACCTCCAAAAACCAACACTCACCCCATCGCGCTCCGCGTATACAATCAGTACAGTCATAGCGGAAATAACATTGGCATCATGACCAGCATCAAAGCCAACGACATCCAGCAATCCATCGTTTGTGATATCATTGCCTGCCTTCACATCAACACCCCAAAAGCCTATGCCACCCTCCGTGACTCCTTCGAACAAACCACTCAAAAAGAACAGCAACAAACCGACCGCTACACCATGCTCGTCTTTAACATCCGCGATAACGAACAACAGCAACTCGGCAAAGATCAATACGACCTCTTTCTCCTCGCTGGCAACGAATACAAACCCAATAGGCTCCCGAAAGGCTTCCTAAAAGATAAACAATTCAACGAACATACCGGACGACTCACCCTCTATCTCGATACCTCCAAAATGCACTGCGTTCCCGATCAAAAAATTGGCTTCCGTATCATCGCCCGTCCCGATCAAGGATTCATCAGATACGCCCCCGCCGAATATCGGGCCAACGTCCAGCACCTCACATCCATCATTCAGCCCAACCAAACCATCTATACCGACATCATTCTCCACCGCAATCTCGACACCAACCTCTATCAATTCGGTCCCGCCTCGGATGACCCCATTGAATTTAAATCCGAAAAACCAAGTCGAAATAACATCGATGATAATTAAAAAAAATTTAATCCTGAAAAATCGAAGATAAGGGCGATGGGCTTCGATTTTTCCGCCCCGTTATCGGGGCGTTTTTTTTACCCATTATGCCCCTCCACCCAAAGCAATAAAATCAACTATCGCCCGACCGGATCCTCAGTGCTCTGCTCCAGAAAATAGTTATAATCGCGAACCTCTTCGCTCTCGATTACCTCCATGGCATCTTCCGGTGAGAGGGCCGCCATCAAGCGGGTTCGAATCTTTGGATTCGCCATCATCCGCGACAAACTCGCCAACACCTTTAAGTGCACATCCCGTTTATCCTTCGGGGTCGCAACTAACAAAATCAACTTCACCGGCTCGCCATCTGGCGCATCAAAATCAATCCCTTCACGACAGATCCCCATCACACCCTGAATCGCCGGTCCCTTCTCCACATGCCCATGAGGAATCGCAATACCCTCACCAATCGCCGTGCTCATTTCATTTTCACGCATACAGACCGATTCATATAACTCCGCTTCGCTCAAATGCTCAACCCGATGCGTCCGCATTAAAAAACTACTTAACTGCCGAATTGCATCCCATTTATCGTCTGCCTTTAAATCAACTTTCACAAACTCTTCAGAAAGGAATTCCACCAATCGCTCGCGATCCTGCTCATGCTCGTTCGCATTTTTCACCGCCGCCTTCGTACAAATTGGCCCAATAATCTCTGCCAACGTGACGCCCGCCAGCACAATCGCACTCACGGTATGCTTCATCTCATCCGGAATAGAACTATCGTTATTCATCAAAATCACTAAACCAATCGCAATACCCGATTGAGGAAACAACGCATACGTTATTTGATTCCGAATCCGCAACGAACAACGACCCAATAAACCGCCCAGCCAACTACCAACTGTTTTACCGATCATTCTTGATCCAGTATACACCAACGCCATAATGCCCACCGCCGCCACCGCATCCAGATGCAACGAAACGCCCGCCAACGTGAAAAAACAGATATACAAAATCGGTTCAAGCGGAACCAAGGTCGTCAACTGGCGCTCCGCCACCTCCGTGCTATTGGCTAGATACACCCCAAAAAAGAGATTCACCAACAGCGGCGATAACGTCAGCAGTTCCGCCACTCCGTTCAAAAGTAAAATCGCTAGCAACAAAATCGAAAATTCATGGTGATGCAATCGACTTACCAACAAGCGCACCACATACCCACACAAAAGCCCCAATCCCATCGCACCAAAAAAATGATAGCCCGTCAGAATCAACGCTTCGCTCACCTGACCCACCGGAGTCCCACTTTCAAAATAAGCCGAAACAAAGGTCCGCATTAATACAAACAGCGTAATACAAAAAATGTTATTCAAGGCCACCGCCGAAATCAGCGTCTTCACAAACGGACCTTTTGCACGCATCTCACGAATTAAAACAATCGATGTTGCTGGTGCCGTCGACGCCGAAATGGCTCCCAACAGACACGTTGTCGGCCAATCCATTCCTGCCAAACGCATCGCACTCATCACGCACACCACCGAAAGCAGCACTTCAAAAAATGAAATCGAAACAATACGCCGCAATGAATTATGAATGCGCCGATACGACAAATGCCCCCCAATGCTCACCGCTACCAAACTCATAGCAAACGTCGAAAGTGGCTCAAAAGCATGCATCTGATCATGTCCACCCAGCCAACCCAATCCCGCCGGACCAATCAGCACCCCGCCCAAAATATTTCCCGTCACATGCGGCAAGCGCACCAGCTTCGCAATCCATCCGCCCAGAAAGCCAGCCAACACCAAAATAGCCACCGCTAAAAATGGGCTCATGTGATCAAACGAACCAAACGAATCAAAAATAGAAAGGAGTGCATCCATACGAATACCTTTAATCAGTTATCTTCTAGCCTCATGGGCAATACGTCTCATCTATCGCCGGAGTATGCGTTTATAAAACCAAATTGACAAGCGGACAAAACGTTCAACTCAACTCCGGATCTACCGCCGGACCCAGCCCGAAAAATGCCCGAACGGTAAAAATCCAGAACGACACTAAACCCCAGCTTAAACCCAACAAAACCCCAGCATCCACAATACCCCGCCACGGTTGTGGTAATCGTTCGACCAGAAGGATCAGTAAAATCACCATCGCCGTCAGTCCATACGCCACGATCTTCCGTTTTTTTTTCGCATCAAAAAAGCCCATACAAAACAGTGGTGCCAGCACCACCCGCGGCAACGTCGGCATACGCCGAACCACATCCACTCGCGCAGCGGCTCGCGGTGAAAACTTTAACTGAAATCCTTTATAACCCTCTACATAGCCCAGCAACACCACCGAACTCAACAGCGCCGCACCCTGCCAACCCGTCAGTACCACATCCGAAAGCTCCATCACATAGGGAACCAGACAAACCAACCCCCGTCCCAACAGCAACGAAATCCCGATCACGCCCCAGACTGCTCCCAAAATACCAACCGCTCTTCTCATACTTTCCTCTTCAAACATCAACAATACTCGCCTCATCCCCAACAATCAGCTTTATTCTCATCGACTTTTCGAATCTAAAAACGCAATCCGATTGAGCTAAACCACCCCAATTACCACGCCCGCAGCTGCTCTTGAATCAAGGCACTCCCGCTCTGCCGAGCGGTCCAACCCAATAACTCTTTTGCCACCGGATCCTCCCGTAACTTAAGCATTGCAACAGCATTCCGACGCAGCTGGGTTACCCCCGCATAGGCCGTTGCATTCCCTTTGATGGTCCTTCGAATCTCTCCCGCAGGCTGCTTGAGTAACCACGCTAAATCCACCGGTATCCGTGAATCAATCTTCTCTTTCGGAGGGCAAACATTGGAGCATTCATCGCAACCAAAAATCCAATCGCCCATCATCTCCGCCTCCACCCGACTCAGCACCGATCGCTTTTCTATCGTTAGGTAGGAGATACAGCGCGGTGCATCAATCGGCTTACCCGGACGAATCGCATCTGTTGGACAGTTGATAATACACGCCAAACAATCCTCGCATCCAAAAGGCATTTTCACATCGTGAATCACATTCGGCAGATCGGCATTCACGAAAAGCGTACCGATAAAAACACGTACATTCGTTCGATCAGGCACCCGTAATAAATTATTCGCCCCGATAATCCCCAGCCCCCCAAAGGTCGCAAACATCCGCTCATAAACCGGCTTCGTATCTACCGCAGCTTCTGCCTCCACTTCACGACCCAGCAACGTATGCAACTCCGTCAACATCGCTTGTCCGCGCGCATGATAATCAATCTCTCGTGCATAAGAGGAAACATACCCAATCGGTGCACCCATCTCAGGTATAGGAAAAGGATGTACCGCCTCAGGATCACCCCAACCATTGGTAAAGGTCAACACAATCACCGCTTGCGCATGCGGAAATGTCGTCCACGGATCGGATTTTTGCGGTAACATCCGCTCCAGATATTCCATTTCACCTTGCTTACCATCCGCCAACCAAGCCTCGACCCGTGCATGGTTTTCAGCAAGAGCAACTGGCAGATCGGGATGGTCTAATCGAATACAACACGCCGAATGCGCGCCGATACGTTCGGCCGCCTCCGATAACCATGTTGCAAACTCTTCCGCCTCTCTCATACGCCTAATCTACGCGATTCCTACTCCATCTCCAATGTCTTTGCACTGATTCTATCCCTTGCACCCCGTTCAGGCATGCGATACCTTTGAGCGATGCAAATAGATCAACGACCTAACTGGGATGAATACTTCATGCGAATCGCTGAAGTTGTAGCCTCGCGCTCGAATTGCTCACGACGGCAAGTAGCTGCAGTTATTGTCAAAGACCAACGTATTATATCTACCGGTTATAATGGCACACCACGCGGAGTAAAAAACTGCTTTGAAGGAGGTTGTCCCCGAACAAGTTCTAATTCATCATCTGGGAGCGATCTAGGAAATGGCATCTGCAACCACGCAGAAGAAAATGCAATTATCCAGGCAGCTTATCACGGAGTAAGTATAAAAGATTCTACCTTATATTGTACTCTCAGTCCCTGCCTTCTGTGCGCAAAAATGATAATAAATGCGGGAATTCGAGAAGTCGTTTATGAAACCGAATACAGTTTGAGTCCTCAAACGGCTCAATTGCTCAATAGCGTAAATATTATCTGTCGTTCACGGATATCTGATAAAGGAGCCCGTGCATGAAAATCATTGGCGTCATACCCACTCGCTGGGGCTCTACCCGCTTTCCCGGGAAATGCATTGCACCGATTGCAGGCAAGCCCATGATTCAACGGGTCGTCGAACGCGCCCAACAAGCTAAACACCTCGATTCATTAATCGTGGCAACCGATGATACACGAATCGCAGACGTCGTCGAAAACCTCCATCTTCCTGATGTTCAAATCGCGATGACGCGCTCCGATCATCCCACTGGAACCGATCGTATTGCCGAAGCAATTTCATCTATTTCCGCTGATGCCTGCATTAATATTCAAGGCGATGAACCCTTTATTGAACCTACTCTGATCGACCAATTGGCTCAAGCACTCGAAGATCCTCACTGGCAAATGACCACTGCAGTTGCACCCATCACGGACGAAACGGAAATAAACGATCCCTCCGTCGTCAAAGCACTTTTTAATGCCGATGGAGCCGCCCTCTATTTTTCCCGCGCCAGTATTCCCTATCTCCGCGAACCGCAAACCACCTGCCCAGCCAATACCTATTGGAGACATATCGGCATTTATGGCTATCGCCGCGACTTTCTTCAACGACTGGTGCAAACACCCCCCTGCCTACTCGAAGAAGCTGAAAAACTTGAACAACTCAGAGCCTTGCATATCGGCGGACGCATCCACATCATCAAAACTGATGACTTCGGTATTGGTGTTGATACACCAGACGATCTTATTCGAGCAGAAAAAATTATTCAGGAACGGAATCTACCATGAGTAAAAACTTTACCGTTAACGGAGTTGGATTTGGCAACCGTCACCCACTCGCTTTAATCGCCGGACCCTGTGTGATTGAAAGCCGAAAAAATATAATGGATATAGCAGCGCGACTGGTTCGTATGGCGAATCGCCTCGATGTGCCGCTTGTTTTCAAAGCCTCCTATGATAAAGCCAACCGCACATCCATTCATTCTTATCGAGGACCCGGCATCTCCAAAGGACTCGAAATATTGGCCGAAGTTCGCGAAAAATATAACATCCCTATTCTCACCGATGTCCACAATGTGGAAGAAATTCATATCGCCTCCCAAGTCGTTGATATCATTCAACTACCTGCTTTTCTCGTTCGCCAAACCGATTTTGTGATCGCAGCAGGTGAGAGTGGCTGTGCCGTAAACGTCAAAAAAGCGCAATTTGCGGCGCCTTGGGATATGACTCAAGTTATTAAAAAAATTGAATCCACCGGCAACACGAAGATTCTACTCACCGAACGCGGCACCTCCTTTGGTTATAACACGCTTGTGGCAGATATGCGTAGTTTGATTATTATGCGCGAAATGGGCTATCCCGTTATTTTCGATGCCACCCATTCCGTTCAATCACCCGGCGGCCAAGGCGATTCATCCGGGGGAGACGGACGATTTGCCCCATCTCTAGCGAAAGCAGCAACCGCCGTTGGAGTCGATGGGCTCTTTATTGAAACGCACCCCAATCCCGAAGAAGCACTTTCGGATGGACCCAATATGGTGCCACTCAGACAAATGCCCGCGCTTTGGAAAAAAATAGTCGCCATTGATGCCGTTAAATAATCGTTAAAGCGCTAAAAGTTGCTGCACATCTTCCCACGTCAGCTTCTGCATTATCTGTTCATCCGTCGTTAACGTCGCATCAATAACACTTCGCTTGCTCTCCTGCATGGCAACCACTTTATCTTCAATAGTTCCCTTCGTAATGAGCTTCACGCTATAAACCGTCCGCTTCTGCCCAATCCGATGTGCGCGATCCGTTGCCTGATTTTCCACCGCCGGATTCCACCAAGGATCAAAATGAATTACCATATCCGCACCCGTCAAATTCAAGCCCGTTCCACCTGCTTTCAAACTCATCAAAAAGACCGGAATCGAATGATCTCGATTAAACAACCGAACCACATCTTGACGATCTTTGGTTCCCCCATCGAGATAGCAATACTTCAACTTCTTCTTCTCCATCTCTCTCTTCAAGATCGCTAACATACCCGTAAACTGACTGAACACCAAAATTCGATGGCGACTATCGATTGCTTCCTGCAACAATGAAAAGAACAGATCCATTTTCCCAGACGGCTGTTTCGCTTTCACCGTCTCCATTTTCAGCAAATCAATGTGGTTACACGTCTGACGCAACCGCAACAACGTCTTGAGAATTTCCATGCGGCTTTGATTGAAGCCCCGCTTCTCAACCATCTCCTCAATGCGTCCGCGCGCCTCCGCAAGAATTTGTTTATAAACCGCCACCTGATCACCCGTTAATTTACACGGTGCAATCCGCTCAATCTTCGGCGGCAAATCTTTTGCTACGTGTTTTTTTAGACGACGCAATAAGAAAGGATGTAATTTACGCCGTAATTTGGCTTGCGCATTTTCGCCCTCTTCACCGCCATGCATAATCGGCAATTCATACTGCTCATGGAAACTCTTATGATTTCCCAAATATCCAGGCATCAAGAAATCCATGATAGACCATAAATCCGTAACACTGTTTTCAATCGGAGTGCCACTCAACACCAATCGATGATGAGCCAACAAGCGTTTAGCCGCCAAGGCATTCTGCGTGAAACGGTTTTTAATCTGTTGTGCTTCATCTAAAATAGCGACTGAATAGGTGCGCTTCAAATGCTTCTCAATATCACGCCGCATCAACGCATACGATGTAATCACGATATCGGCTGAATCAACCTTTTTCCACAACCGATGCCGATCACCTCCATGCAAAACAAGCACCTTTTGATCTGGTGTAAATCGCGCCGCTTCTTCATGCCAATTTTCCACCAATGAAGTCGGGCAAATGATTAACGCTGGTAAATCCGCATGCGCTTCATCACATCGTTTCAACTGCAACCAAGCCAATGTTTGCAGGGTTTTACCTAATCCCATTTCATCAGCCAAAATACCGCAGAATCCCCGCTGCTCCAGAAAACGTAGCCAATTTAAGCCCTCTTGCTGATAACTACGCAACGTCCCATTCAACATCGGACTCGGCACAACCTCTTCGACCGTCTCTTGCGCATGCAACCGCTTGGCTCGATCCAACCAAGCCTCATTAGCCTCCAGATCTACACCCTCCAGCGACCCGAGCGTAGCATAAACATAACTTCCATGAATCGCCTCAACTCGATGCCCTTTGGAACGCTCCTTCGCAGCACAATCTTCAAAAACCTCTAGTGCCTGCATAATCGCATCGCCATCCAGCAACACCGTTTTGCCTGCTTTTTTGACAAAAGAATTTCCAGCTTGTAGTGCCGTCCGGATCTCATTCTCCGAAATGGAGGAGGCCTCCGTTTCATACGAATAATTTAAATCAAAATAACTCCCGTCGTTACTCTCTTGAATCTGAATCGTGGGTCGAACCGTCTCCGCTTTCTCCATAAAGGGTCGCACACGCCCTTCAAGCGTTACCTGCCAACCCAACCGCTGAATCTGCGGCACACCGGAACCCAGAAAGTTCAACACCTCCTCAACTCCTTCGATATTACGCAAGGTATCTCCGGCCCGACCTTCAAAACCTACTTGAGCCAACAACTCGACCGCCTGTTTTTCGGCAGCCATATTACGAATTCGATATTTCAACAAATCACGCTCATCCGGTATTGCAAAATTACCTCGTCGATCAGCCCGACCCGCAATCAGTTCATCCCCAACTTCATAAATCGCAAACAGCCGAGCCGCCAACGAGGCCGGGCTCCCTTTCACGTGCAGACGAAAACTCGGCTTCGCTGGCTTCATATAAAACAAATCCGCCGTAATCCGCTTGTTCACCTGAATCTCTTTTTCCAACTGCACCAACTCGCTCATCAAAAACGAGGGAACCTGTTCTCGAAGAATCCGCAACGGAGCGGTATAAATCGCGCGTAATGAATCCGGCATCCGATGCGAAAGGGGGCGAAACTCATGCTCACTCACCATCCATGCCTCTTTATCACCCAACATAAATCGCGGATCCACTAACGTCTCATCCGGCCATGCAATTTCCAACAACAACTCACCCGTCTCGCGATCCAAATCCATCATCAACTCGGGTTCCACTACACGCTTACTCACCTTCAGCTTCTCTTTACCGCCCTCGACCTGCAAACTCTCCTTAGAGCACCGATTTAAAATCTCTACCCACTGCGCCATCGAAACGCGCATATCCGCTTTAATCGACCCTCCACTAAATCCCTCAATCACTTGAAGCAACTGATCATCGGAACGCTGTAGATAAACCGCCTGATCCGGTTGAATGGAATGGATTGGATGCAATATTCCCTGCTCATTGAGCATCACCTCAAAACGCAATGCAAATTGATCCAACTCTTTTTTCCACTCTTTACCCAAAACCAATCGCAACGAAGCCAACATGGCACCCGGCGTTGATTTTCGAGCTCGGCGGATGCGCACCCCTTTCGCACTCCGTTCAATTTGTTCCAGACGAGAAGGATCTCCAGAGGCCACCGCCGCCTCCACTTGCTGATCTTCCAACCATTTCAACCCCATCGCCACCAAGTGCGAACAAATCAATCCACGCTCTTGATTATCTCGACACGGACAATGGTTTTCTACCAACCCATTCGATAAAACTTCAAATCGGCTACGCATGCCTCGCGGCCCCAGATTTAACTGACCCGTAATAAATGGGTCATCCACCTGGATCTTTTCAACGACACCCCGTTCAAAGAGCGATTGACCATCGCGAAACGCTTTCCAGCCCGCCCAATCTTTCAGCTTTTTCTCACTTAACTTGTTTAACGCACTCACACCAGCCACTGACATCTTAAAAAAGCTCCATTATATCGCTGTAATAACCATTGACGATCATTAAATGGCAGTAACCACACATCTATAAAACCCCCTTTATCCAAGCTAAATTAATAATTTTCGTCGTCATTTTAAAAACCTTTCACCTTGAAGAACATATTCAACAAGATATTGACGATTTAGATCTATCATCTCACTATCTTTGCACCCTGAGGAGAAGCTATGCAACGCATCATGAAAAAATCGAAAATTCACACCGCAACCATTACCGGGCTACAGCTCTATTATGAAGGCAGTGTCACCATCGACCAGGAACTCTTGGATCAAGCCAACATCCTCCCCGGCGAACAAGTACAAATCGTCAACCTCAACAACGGCGAACGGTTTGAGAGTTACACCATTTCCGGAGAACGCAACAGCGGCATCATTGAACTCAACGGACCGGCAGCCCGACTCGCCGCCATCGGCGATCGCATCATCATCATCTCCTATGCCATGATCGAGGACCAAGAAGCCGCCACCTTTCAATCGCGCGTACTTTTCCTCGACGATCAAAACCGGCCAATCAAACAGGCATGAGCACCTATCTTTATCAAGAACACCGCCAATTTTTTGCACAACACGCCGGAGGCGCAGAAGAAGCCGCCGCCGCAGAACTTAAAGAACTCGGTGCCCACTCTATTCAACAAGGTCACCTCGGTTACTACTTCAAAGCAGATCCAGAAATCCTCTACCGCATCGTCTACATGACCCGGATCTCTACACGGGTTTTAGCACCGCTTATCCACTTCGACTGTCACTCATCAAACTATTTATACAAAACCGCTCAACAAATCGACTGGACCGACTTTCTAACACTTACCAAAACGTTCGCCATCACCGCTAACACCGCCGACAGTCAACTGCGCAACTCCAACTATGCCGCTCAAATTCTCAAAGATGCAATCGTCGATCAATTTCGCGAAACCTACGGAGAACGACCCAATGTGAACACACGATTTCCCGATCTTCAACTCAACCTCTATGTTCACAAAAATCGCGCCCGCATCAGTGTCGATCTCGGTGGAGGCTCTCTTCACAAACGAGGCTACCGCACCGAACGCGTCGCCGCCCCCATGCAAGAAAATGTTGCCGCAACCATTCTGCGCCTTAGCGAATGGGATGGTAACCAACCACTCTTTGATCCCTTCTGCGGTTCCGGCACCCTGCTCATAGAAGCCGCTATGAAACAAACCCATCTACCCGCCGCACGATTTCGATCAAAATTTGGCTTTCTTCGCTTACCCGATTTCGACCCCACCCTCTGGAACCAAATCAAAACCGATGCGAATCGAGCCGTAATTTCACTACCCGAATACCAAATAAGCGGAAGCGATATTGATGCAACAGCCATCCAAGCCGCTACCACCCATCTCGCCATGCTGCCCGACGGAAAAAACATCCACCTTCAAACACAAGACTTCCGATCTATTGAATCGCTTAATCATCACTGTATCATCACCAATCCACCCTATGGCATCCGAATGGAAACACCCCAACAAACCGCCCTTTTACTCAAAGAGTTTGGCGATTTTCTAAAACAAAAATGCACCGGATCAACCGCTTTCGTCTATTTTGGCGAACCCACGCTTAGTAAAAAACTTGGACTCAAACCCGATCAAAGATGGCCCCTGCGAACGGGAGGTCTCGAAGGAATACTCTGCCGATATCCACTCTATTAAGCCTTTTTATTCGCCCTGAACCTTCCTTACTATGCCATTGACGCACCCGCATAAATCGCTTTTAGTGCACGAATTAAACCCCACATATTAAAAGCAACACCCAATCGATCCACCCAAAACGAACGATACAGCTAAATACTATGAGTCACACCATTCTCCATTTTGAGGAAATCAATGAAGCTCGCGACATCGGAGAGCTACTCACCCCCTTGCTCCCCTTATTCGAAAAAGAAATGAACGCAGAAATTATTCTACGAAACTGTACTGCTCAGATAAATGCCGACAAAGAGCCCACTGAAAAAAGCATCCAGTTTATCGAAGATCTTCGTCAAGCACGACAACAAGCCCCGATCGATCACCAAACCGTCTCCTACTGCTATCAAGCGATGCGCAAGGGGCAAAACAACCCCTTTCAAAAACTCGCAGAAATTCGCATTCCCGTCGGCCCGCGCAAACCCGATGTATTTCCACGCACCTTCGGTCAGCAACGCTACGTAGATACACTACAACGCTCCAGTGTTACGTTTGGCATTGGACCTGCGGGAACCGGAAAAACCTATCTTGCCATGGCAAAAGCAGTATCCGCCTTACTCAACGAAGAAGTCAGTCGCATCATCCTCACTCGCCCAGCCATCGAAGCAGGAGAACATCTCGGCTTTTTACCCGGTGATTTCAAACAAAAAGTCGCCCCCTATCTGCGGCCCCTTTATGATGCTCTACACGACATGCTACCCGCCGAACTTATCGAAAAAAACATCGAACGCGGCATCATCGAAGTGGCTCCCCTCGCCTACATGCGGGGGCGAACCCTCAATCATGCCTTTGTCATTCTCGATGAAGCACAAAATACCACCCGTCAACAAATGCTCATGTTCCTGACCCGCCTAGGATATGAATCCAAATGTGTTATAACCGGCGACCCCTCGCAAGTAGACCTGCCCGACAGCACTCATTCAGGACTCATCGAAGCACAAAAGATTTTGAAAAACATTCCTGATCTAGGTATCTGCGAATTAAAGCGTAGCGATATTGTTCGCCACCCGTTAGTTCAACGTATTATTGAAGCCTATCAAGATCATCGGGAACCGAAAGCTTAAGGAGAGAACCATGGCCTTTACCTTGCGCAAAAAAAATAAACGAATGGCAGAACGGAAGACAGAAACTCCGTTGCATCGAACCATCGATGCCAAGCCAATCGGGATTGCCGCCCTACTCTGGTTCACCACACTCCTCCTTTTCTTTGGCAGCGGTGTCATTCCAGAAATTGATCTCGTTGAAGGGCAAAAAGCACCCGCCACCCTCATTGCCTCTATCCCTTTTACATGCGAAAACCTCAGTGAAACTTCCTTCGCTCAAAGCAAAGCCGCAGCCGAAGTCGCCCCAATTTTCCAGCTCGATACCGATCCAGCTGAACAAGCTCTTCAACTCATCAATACCCTCACCTCGCGATTAAGCGAATACAAGCAAGCCTCCACCAATCAACAGCCACAAATCGAGCAATCCATCCAAGACCTACTCATCGGAACCGAATTAAAAGCAGCCCAACTCATCAATGCATGTGCCGCCGACAAGCTCACCAACTTTCAACAGCAGATGAGCAACAGCGTGATCACCGTCATGGAAACAGGCATCATCTCTGACGAAATACGTATGACCCTCTTCCAAGGTGAATCCACCCAACTACTCACTATCATCAACAAAGACGCTGAACAGACCATACCACTACAAGAAATACATTCAATCGACCGCGCACAACGGGCTTTTAAATCATTACTCTCTAATAGCGCCTGCCGCTCCCTTGTTCCTCAACTCGCGAACACCCTCATTCGAGCCAACTTAACCTATGATGACATACGAACCAACTCCCGCCGCGAAAAAGCCATGGATGCGATCGAACCCATCATCCAATCCTATCCTGCCGGGACCCCACTCGTTCGCGCGGATGAGCCCGTTACACCTCAAACCCTCCTCTTTCTTCAAGCCCACGCTGAACAACTCCTCGAAGAAAAAGATCTCAACGAACGCCGCCTCGAAGCCGTCGGGCAATCCATCATGTTACTCGCCGCCCTCATCGCCACCGCCATTTTACTACGACTCATTCAACCCGTCTTGATTAGCCAACCCGATCGGTTAGGTCTACTCGCTCTACTTTCCCTATTCACGTTGGGATTTGCTCGGCTCCTCACCTATTTATCTCTTCAAACCACACTGGTACCCACCTCCTCACTGATTTATCTCGTACCGCATGCATTTGCCGTCCTCATGGCAGCCATATTAATCAACGGAGGAGCCGCCCTCGCCCTTGGCTTCTGGTGCAGTTTTGCAACGGCAGTCTATTTCGATCAATCCTTCAGCGTCTTCGTTCTCGGAATGTTCACCACGGTTACAGCCACCACCGCCGCACGAAACGTTCACCGTCGCTCCAGTCTATATAAAGCTGGTCTCTGGATTGCAGGCGTCAACATTCTCTTCGCCTGCATCATCGCTATTTTCAATCAACCCAGTCTTATCATTTTAGCTGAACAGCTCATCAGCGCACTCGTCTCTGCCGCGCTCGCCACCATCCTTACCCTCCTCTTTATTCCACTCTTCGAAAAATGTTTCCGCATCACCACCGATATCACACTGCTTGAACTTTCCGACATGGGGCACCCGCTCTTACAAAAAATGGCCATCCAAGCACCCGGCACCTATCACCACTCACTCATGGTAGCCACCCTGGCACAGAATGCCGCAGAAACCATAGGAGCAAATTCACTCATGGTTCGCGTCTGCGCCTACTACCACGACATCGGTAAAATGGCAAAACCCGAATTCTTTTCCGAAAACATTCAAAGCGGCAACAACCCGCACGACGACCTCTCACCTCACATGAGCGCCATTGTGATTATCTCCCATGTAAAAGAAGGTCTTGCACTAGCCAAACGCCACAAATTACCCACCCCCATTTTAGACGCCATCGAACAACACCACGGCAACGGGCTCATTCACTACTTTTACAACAAAGCCAAGGAACAAATAGCGGAACAGCATTCCAATGAAACCCTCAACGAAGCCGATTTCCGTTATGGAGGCGCACCCGCGGAATCATCCGAAATGGCCATCCTTTCACTAACCGATGCCGTAGAAGCCGCTTCTCGATCTATTCAAAAACCAACCCCTCAAAAAATCACCAATCTCGTCAACGATATCTTCGCCATGAAACTACGAGACGGACAACTCGACCACGCCCAACTCACCATGGCAGAAATAAACACCATCAAAGAGTCCCTCATCTTTTCGCTTTCCAATATGCTCCACGGACGCGTAGCCTATAAATCCGATGAAGATACATCTCCAGAATCAACAAACCCAACAACCCCTTAATCTACCGATGATCCATGATCTATCTCAATGGATCGGGTCGCAGATCGAAACGCCTCAACAACCCTGGGGTGATATCACGCTACTCCTAACTGACGACACCGGAATCACCCAATTTAATCGAGAATACTTCGCCAAAAACCACCCAACCGATGTGATCAGCTTTCGCCACGACCCCATTCCCGGCGAATCCAATCACCTCACCGGCGATCTGATCATCAATGTGCAACGAGCCCACGAAGAAGGCACCCAACGCGGCGACCGCAATTTCGAACTCGCCTTCTATATCGCCCACGGCTTCGATCATCTTAACGGTGCCACCGACGATACCCCTCAAAAACGCGCCAACATGCACCGCCGCGAAAAAAAATGGATCACCCACGCCCGCGAACAGGGTCTCATTGATCACCTCTTTGACTAAGTATCAACAACCCATTCGCTTAATTCATCAACGCGCCAAGCTTCTGCAAAAAGCGCCAATTTCGCTGCGACTCTTTACGAGCAAGTTCCAACAATGAATCTGCTTCATCCGGCGCCCGATCATAGAGAGCGCTAAACCGGCGCTCATTCTGAACGAAATTAAGAAAATCACCACGCGGCTCATGGGCATCCCAACTAAATCGCTCCCCTTTTGGGCGGCTCGGGTTAAATCGATATAACGGCCAATATCCACACTCCACCGCATCTTTAGCAATCTTCGCACTCTCCATCATATTAATCCCATGTGCAATACAAGGTGAATAGGCAATGATCAATGAAGGCCCCTCATACGCCATTGCTTCCATAAAGGCCTGCTGCGTCTGCACCCGATTTGCTCCCATTGAAATTTGAGCCACATAGACATTTCCATAATTCATACAGAGATAACCCAAATTTTTCTTACCCGCCCGCATGCCCGATTCGGCAAACTTCGCCACCGCCCCCATCGGGGTCGCCTTCGAAGCCTGCCCACCGGTGTTCGAATAGACTTCTGTATCCAACACCAACAAATTCACATTGCGACCCGATGCCAACACATGATCGACACCCCCATAGCCAATGTCATATGCCCATCCATCACCGCCCACAATCCAGACCGCTTTATCCAAAAAATAATCCTGAAGCTCGATGATAGAATCAATCAACGGATGAGTTCCCTTTTCTTTACGTAATAAAATCTGCGCCGCCCGCTGTGCCGCCAACGCTTCCTCCGAAAAATGATTCACTTGGCCAAGATCGACCGCCCGTCGCAACGCCGCATCCAGATCAGTATGAATTCCATCGGCACAAAGCTGTTCAACCCGCTTTCGTAAAAGAGAACGATTGCTCTCTACCGCCAACCGAAATCCCATACCATATTCCGCATTATCCTCGAACAACGAATTGGCCCACGCAGGACCGCGACCTTCATCCGTCGTGCAATAAGGAACCGTCGGGAATGTACCGCCAAAAATCGATGAACAGCCCGTCGCATTCGCCATCAATAAATGTTCCCCACACAACAGCGTCAATAACTTCAAATAGGGGGTCTCACCACAACCAGCACACGCGCCCGAAAACTCAAATAAGGGACGCTTCAATTGAATCCCCTTCACCGTCGATGTATCTACACCATCATATACATCATCCGGAAGCGCATCAAAAAAGCTCGTATTCTCCACCTCGGCTTCCGTATCGCCCTTTTCAAGGGTAGTAAACTCCAATGCTTTTAACTTAGGCGGACAGGTCTCAATACAGACGCCACAACCCGTACAATCCTCCAAATAAACCTGAATCCGATATTCCAATTCACGCTCATTCAAACTCTTCGAAGGCAACGTATCGAATGATTCCGGTGCTTGCTCCATTCGCTCCGGCTCCACTTGTTTTGCTCGAATTACCGCATGCGGACACGCCATCACGCACTGATTACATTGAATGCAATTCTCCTTAATCCACTTTGGCACCTGTGGCGCAATGCGCCGCTTTTCTAACCGTGCCGTACCCAACGGTAGCGTTCCATCGACCGGCATTTTTGAAACCGGAATCGTATCACCCTCCAGCTTCATCGTAGGCAAAATAACCTCGCGCGCAAACGCATTAGCATCGGCTGGAACTAACTCCGGAGGAGCAGCACACTGAGCCGAATGTGTTGGCACATCAACCTCTTCTAGGCCACTCCATGCCATCTCAACCGCCCGCTCATTCATCGCAATGACATCGCGACCCTTTGCGACAAACTGCTTCGCAACCGATTGCTTGATCAAGTTCGTCGCCTCATCCCGACTCACCAAATCACTCAACCCAAAAAAGAGCGTCTGCATCACCGTATTAATTCGCGTTCCCAAGCCTGCTTTTTGCGCAATCTCTAGCGCATTAATGTTATAGAAGCGAATACGCCGCTCCATTAAAATACGTTGATCTCGCTCCGTTAACCGACGAAACAGCTGATCCGTTGGAATATCCGAATTCAAAACAAATACCCCACCATGCTCAAGCGGTTCCAACATATTATATCGACCCAAATAGACCGACTTATGACATGCTACATACCCCGCCCGCTGAACAAGAAATGGATAATTTAACGCCCCCGACCCGATCCGCAAATACGACGTCGTAACGCCCCCTGCTTTCTTCGAATCATACACAAAATAACCCTGCGCATTAAACGCCGTCTTCTCACCAATCAACTCCACACTGCTACGACACGCACCAACCGTACCATCGGAACCAAAGCCCCAAAAAATAGCGCCACGAACATCCACAGGCTCGACTTCCAATCGCTCCCCGATCGGAATCGAGCGATGCGTTACATCATCATCAATACCCACCGTAAAATCATGATTCCCCCCCGCCGCTCCATGAGCAAACACCGCCGCAATCGCTTCCGGGGTTAACTCTTTTGACGCCAATCCAAATCGACCCCCTATAACCTCGATTCCTCTCTGATTTCGCAACGAAGCCACCACGTCCAAAAAGAGTGGCTCACCCACCCCACCCGGTTCTTTTGTTCGATCTAATACCAACACCTGCCGCACCGAATCAGGAAAAGCTGATACAAATGACTCAACACCAAAAGGACGAAAAAGTCGGACTTTCATCAGACCCACTTTCTCTCCAGTCGCTTGCAAATACTCCACCGTATGCCGCACCGTTTCCGCAGCCGAACCCATTACCACAATCACCTGTGTAGCATCTATGGCACCCACATATTCATACAGTCGATATGATCGACCCGTAACGCTTTCAAGCTGCTCCAACTTCTTTTCCACTAAAGCAGGAATCGCATCATAGAAGAGATTACTCGCTTCTCGACCCTGAAAATAAACATCCGGATTTTGTGCAGCCGCCCGAACCTTTGGCTGATCCGGACGCAACGCCCGATCCCTAAACCGTCGCAATGCCTCCTCATCAACAAACGGCGCGAACTCATCTCCTTCCAACACCTCGATTTGTTGCATTTCACTTGATGTTCTAAATCCGTCAAAAAAATGAACAAAAGGCACATCAGCTTGTAACGTTACGGCATGCGCAACAAGAGCCATATCATGTGCCTCTTGCACACTGCTCGCACAGATCATCGCAACCCCTGTCTGCCGCACCGCCATCACATCCGAATGATCCCCAAAAATTGAAAGCGCCTGGGTAGCCAATGAACGCGCTGCCACATGAAACACACCCGGTAAAAGCTCCCCTGCCAATTTATAGAGCGTGGGAATCATCAATAATAATCCCTGCGAAGAAGTAAACGTTGTCGCCAACGAACCCGCAACCAATGCCCCATGCACCGCTCCCGCAGCACCCGCCTCCGATTGCATCTGAACGACCCGCACCGGCTGACCATATAAATTTGCCCTACCCGACTCAGCTAATTGTTCCACCGCCTCTGCCATCGTTGACGAAGGCGTAATCGGATAGACCGCCGCAACTTCAGAAAAAGCATACGCCACCCGTGCTGCCGCTCCATTACCATCTACTGTAACTACCTGCATATCCTGCCTCAATTCACCTGCTAGCTTTACAGAACCCCCCTTGAAAGCAATCTCAATCTCACAGAACGCAAAGACGAAAGCATGACTTGACTCTAAATCATAAAATACACAGAATACCTCGGCAAAAGGACAGATAACCATGAGCCAGAATGATCATCTTAATAACTTCATGCAGACCTTCCCCCACGAAGGACTCACGTTCGATGATGTCTCTCTAATTACCCAATATGCGGACTTTCTTCCGAGCGATACCGACATCTCTTCCCGTCTCACGCGCAACATCCAACAAAAGATTCCCTTTCTCAGTGCCGCCATGGATACGGTAACCGAATCACGCATGGCAATTGCAATGGCGATGATGGGCGGAATTGGAGTAATTCACAAAAACTTAGATCCCGAAGAACAAGCCTCACACGTCAGTCGGGTAAAACATCACTTAAACGGGCTCATAAACGATCCCATCACCTTCACCATCGACGACACCCTAGAAACCATCGCCGCATTCAAAGCAGAACATGGCCTCACGTTCAACGGCTTTCCCATTTTGGATCACGATGAAAACCTAGCTGGCATTCTTACCTCAAAAGATGTGCGCTTTACCGCCTCCAAAACAGCCGCCGTCAGCGACATCATGACCACACACATTATTACCGCCGAAGCCGGTACGGATCTTCGACAAGCCTACGATCTCATGATTAAGCACAAGATTGGAAAACTCCCACTGGTTAAAGAGGGAAAATTGGTCGGACTCTACTCATATGCGGATGTACGAAGTCTCATCGAAAACGAAGAACCTCTCTTTAATCGAGATGCCAACTATCGCCTACGCGTAGCAGCCGGCGTGGGTCCAGGCGATTATGAACGTGCCGAAATTCTTGCCGACGAAGAAATCGATGTATTTGTCGTCGATACCGCTCACGGTCACAGCCACGGCGTCATCGAGATGGTTCGCTGGGTCAAAAGTAAATTTCCAGAAATTGATGTAATAGCGGGCAATATTGCCACCGGTGAAGCCGCTCTCGCCCTTCGCGATGCAGGTGCTGATGCCGTAAAAATTGGCATTGGTCCCGGCTCCATCTGCACAACGCGTATCGTTGCCGGGGTCGGCATTCCCCAAATTTCAGCGATCTATTCCGCATCCCAAGCCCTACAAGGTGAAATTCCTGTCATCGCCGATGGTGGCATTCGCCACTCAGGCGATATAGCCAAAGCCATCGTCGCCGGTGCCGATAGTGTTATGATGGGCTCCGCACTAGCAGGAACCGAAGAAAGCCCAGGAGAAAAAATTCTCTACGAAGGAAGACAATTTGTCATCTACCGCGGTATGGGCAGTCTTGATGCCATGAAATCACGAGCTGGCAGCCGCCAGCGCTACGGATTAAACGATGAAGATGATCTCGTACCGCAAGGAATTGAAGGCATGGTTCCGTTCTCAGGCACCGTCAGCAAAGTAATGAAACAATACTGTGGAGGTCTTCAAGCAAGCCTTGGGTATTGCGGAAGCAAAGATATTGCCGCACTCAAACACTCTGGCAAATTTATTCGCGTTTCCGGTGCCGGTGCAATCGAAGCGCATGCCCACGATATCAAGATTACTAAAGAAGCACCAAATTACCGGCGCTAAGGAGAGCCGTTCATGCACGCAGCGCTTCTCCAAATCAACCCCACCGTTGGCGCATTACGTTCCAATGCCGACCTCATCATTCAAGAAGCCCATCGCGCTGCCGATGCGGGTGCCGAGCTTTTAATCACTCCCGAATGTGCGCTCTCAGGCTATCCACCCGAAGACCTTATTCTAAAAGATCACTTCTGCGCAGACTGCCAAAATGAACTAGACCGTCTCATAAATGAACTCCCCAAAGAGCCTCTTATTTTAATCGGCACTCCACTCCTTCGAAACGGAAAAAAACATAACGCCGCCATTGCCATCCAAAACGGCACCATCGTAGGTGAATATTATAAACAACTCCTGCCAAATTATGGCGTCTTTGATGAAAAACGCCTCTTTGCTCCAGGAACCGAATCGCTCATTTTAAACCATAACGGAAAAAAGATTGCCGTTCACATATGCGAAGACTCCTGGGAACCCGAAGGAACGGCCGTAACGAATATCGAACAACCCATTGACCTTCTCATCAATCTATCCGCTTCCCCCTATCATCGCGGCAAACAAAAAGACCGCCTCCGTATTCTCCAACAAACCGCACAAAGTCTTTCAACTACCCTTCTCTATTGCAATCTCATCGGGGGACAAGATGAATTGGTCTTCGACGGAAGCAGCATGGTCATTGCTCCCGATGGATCACTTATCTCCCGAGCACCCGCCTTTATGACTCACACCTTGCATTGGAATACCGCATCAGCAGAGATCACTCCACCCCTGAATGAATTATCTGAAATCTATGAAGCACTCAAACTAGGTCTCCATGATTATGTTGAAAAAACTGGATTTAAAAAAGTAGTCATCGCACTGAGTGGCGGTATCGATTCCGCTCTTGTTCTCGCCCTAGCGGTCGATGCCCTAGGCACCGATCGCGTTATCAGTGTAACCATGCCATCGCGCTACTCCTCTAGTGGCACCCTACAAGATGCCATCGACATGGCAAATCGACTCCATATCCCAATTCATCAAATTCCCATTGAACCCCTTCATCATCAGTTTCAAAATCAACTCACCTCCATTTGGGAAAATAAAACCTCAGCCGGATTAACCGACGAAAACCTACAAGCACGCATTCGAGGGAATCTGATTATGGCGATTTCTAATGAATTCAATTGGCTGGTTCTAACCACCGGAAATAAAAGCGAAATGGCGATGGGCTACTGCACCCTTTACGGCGATATGTGCGGGGGATTTGCCCTCATCAAAGATGTGCCAAAAACCACTGTATTCGACCTATGCCGGTGGCGAAATGAACAATCCGAAGTCATCCCACCCGAAATCATTAACCGCCCCCCCTCCGCCGAACTGCGACCGGATCAAAAAGATACCGACTCACTTCCTCCCTACCATCAGCTCGACCCCATCCTTGAAGCCTATGTCGAGCAAGATCTAGGAATCGATAGGCTCATCAGCGCCGGATTCGACCCCGATCTAGCAAAACGCGTTATCCACGCCGTTGAACTAAGTGAATATAAAAGAAGACAATCGCCGCCTGGAGTAAAAATCACTCCCCGTTCTTTTGATCGGGATCGGCGCATGCCCATCGTCAACCGGTATCGAAACTAAAGATTCAAGAAATTCTGAAGCAGTTGTTTGCCCTCAAGTGTAAGAATCGACTCAGGATGAAATTGAACCCCATGCACCGGCAATTCAGCATGTTGCATTCCCATAATCTCGCCCTCCTCCGTCCATGCCGTAATACGTAGCTCCTTCGGAAGCGAAGATCGCTCAACAATCAACGAATGATAGCGCGTTGCCTCAAACGGATCTGAAAGCCCCTGAAAAACACTTGTTCCATCATGATGAATCGGAGAGGTTTTTCCGTGCATCAAACGCTCCGCTCGTACCACTTTTCCACCAAACACCGCACCAATAGATTGATGCCCAAGGCAGACCCCAAATACCGGCATCAATGAAGCACACGCCCTAATTAACTCACATGAAATTCCAGCCTCCCTTGGTGAACAAGGCCCCGGACTCACCAACAGTTTTTCCGGCTTCAATGCCAAAGCCTCTTCAACCGTAATTTTATCATTACGAACAACATGAAGTTCAGCACCCAACTCCCCTAAATATTGAACGAGGTTGAACGTGAATGAGTCATAATTATCGAGCACCAAAATCATAGCTAACCGCTCTTTCTTGCCGAATGAAACACCTGTGCCAATGCCAACGCTTTCATCATGCCACGCGCTTTATTCTGC
>MDTB01171449.1_pt1 | contig 46507 bp, 48 predicted proteins | sample 811161 | NCBI WGS metagenome assembly MDTB01 (sample SAMN05326650, study PRJNA326480) | marine metagenome | isolation source: seawater | place: Mediterranean Sea | collected 2009 | reverse complement strand
TTGGTTAGCGGTGAAAAAAGCGGTGCAAATTTTAGCTTTACAAATTACTGTAATCATGTAAAAAGGGACTATGGGTAATCCTCTCATCCCGACTTTTTTTTACTAACACTCTGTTTTATGATGCTTCATTTTTATTAGTTTTAACAACTCAAAATTTAACTAATTTTAATGAAATTAAAATACCTTAAACATACTAATACTTTAGATTTCTTTGCAGTTTATGAAGACACTTTTTCATCTATCCCAATGTTTTCTGATGCTGTGCAGGCAGGATTTCCTTCTCCTGCTGAAGACCATATGGAGATAGACTTAGATCTGAATGACCATTTAGTTCAAAATCCTTCTGCTACTTTTTGTGTAAAAGCAATAGGAGAGAGTATGAAAGATGCAGGAATCCAAAGTGGAGATATTATGATAGTTGATAAATCATTAGAACCAAAAAACAGAAGTATTGTATTGGCAGTTATTGATGGGGAGTTCACTGTAAAAAGAGTGAATGTAAATGATGATGCTCTTTATTTAATGCCTGAGAATAGTAATTTCTCACCTATAAAGATTAATGAAGAAATGGATTTTCAAGTTTGGGGAGTAGTTACTTACATTATACATAAAGCAGTGTAGTATGATTGCTTTGGTTGATTGTAATAATTTCTATGCCTCTTGTGAAAGAGTATTTAATCCAAAGATTGAGAATAAGCCTGTTATAGTACTTTCTAATAATGATGGTTGTGTAATTGCAAGAAGTAATGAAGCAAAAGTATTAGGTGTGAAGATGGGAGAGCCAGCTTTTAAGCTCAAAAATATTATTGAGAAATATAACATTAATATATTTTCTACCAATTTTGCATTGTATGGTGATTTATCCAAAAGGGTAATGAACGTGATGAGTTCTGAGGTGGATAAGATGGAAATCTACTCTATTGATGAAGCCTTTTTAGATTTTACGGATTACGCATCCAAAGACAGGGGTATTGCTATAAAGAAGAAAGTGCAGCAATGGACTGGTATTCCTGTGTCAGTTGGTATTGCTCCAACTAAGGTTTTAGCAAAAGTTGCAGGGCACATAGCAAAGAAATATACTAAGTCAGGTGTTTTTATGTTTGATGATGAGGGTTTAATCAGAAGAGCTTTAAATGTGTTTAAGGTTGAAGATTTGTGGGGAATTGGCAGGAAGAACGCTAAGAAGTTAAAGGATGTTGGTATTCATACTGCTTTGCAATTTAGAGAATGTGATAGTAATTGGATAAGAAGACACTTATCGATAAATGGAGTTAGATTGCAAAAAGAACTTTATGCAGAGGTATGTTATCCTATTGAAGTAACAAGAAAGAGAAAACAGAATATTTGTACTGCTCGTTCTTTTGGAACGGAGATTAAAGAACTTTCAAAATTAAAAGAAGCGATAGGTTCTCACGCCAATACTTGTGCCACTAAACTAAGGCAAGAAAAAAGTTATTGCACTACTGTTAGTGTATTTTTAAGCACTAATCCTTTTAAACCACAAGCCAAACAATATAATCCTTACAAAGTGATTCAATTAGATGTGCCAACTAATGATAGTATGGAGATAGTAAAAGTTGCTATTAAAGGATTGGAAAGTATTTACAGAGATGATTGTATTTATAAGAAAGCAGGAGTAATAGTTGGTAGAATTGTTCCTCAAGAGCAAATACAACTGAGCCTTTTTGATAGTTTGGATAGAGAGCAACGCAAAAGCATAAATGCAGCAGTTGATAAGATAAATGCTACTATGGGAAAGAATAAAGTTAAACTTGCTGTGCAGGGTAATGGAAGGAAGTGGAGATTGAAACAAGAAAAACTATCTCCTTGCTATACTACACGCTTTACTGATATTTTAGAGGTGGTAATTTAGATTGATATGAAAAGTGAATTAGAAAAAGGGACAATTTATGATGAATAAAAATATATTTGGCGATGCACTAAATTTTAATCTATTAATTGATAGTGTAATTTTGAATAAATGAAAAAAATTTCTTTCATATTATTTTTTACACCTTTTTTTTGCTTTTCACAAGAGCAAATTAAAACAAGTAATTATTTTACAGATTTAACAATTGAAGAGAAAAGAATAATTGTGTTCAAAGGAACTGAAGAGCCAAACTCAGGACTTTATAACAAACACTTTCAAAAAGGTGTATACATTTGTAAAGCCTGCAATAATCCATTATTTAATTCTAATTCAAAATTTGAATCAAATTGTGGTTGGCCTTCTTTTGATGATGAAATAAAAGGGGCAATTATTAGATACCCAGACAACTCATTAGGAATGAATCGTGTGGAGATATGCTGTTCAAATTGTAAAGGGCATTTAGGTCATGTTTTTGTGGGAGAAAGATTTACTCAAAAAAATATTAGACATTGCGTTAACTCATTAAGCATTAAATTTACCGAGAATAAAAAATAACGTCAAATTAAGAGTGTGCTTTTAACAACTTACTATCTCTCTAATTTTAATAGACATACTGTTATTTAATATTATGAAGACTATAAATCATTTATTAGTTTTTACAATTATCCTGTCTTTTTACTCTTGCAAAATTCAAAGTCAGCTGAATTATTCATCTGAATTTAATATACCAGAGGATAACTTCAACGAAAATGAAACTGTTTTGATGCTTGATTACAATGATGAAAAAAATTGGGCATTCAGATCCGATTTAAACGATTACAAACAAATATTACCTAGAAACTATAATTTAGAGAATGATAATATGTTTAATGTATCCGTTTTTTATATACACCCTACAACTTTGTTTTCTTCAAAAAAATGGAATGCTGATACAACACACTTTTTAAATAATGAAATCATTGGTTTATGCATAGATAATCAAGCATCTGTTTTTGCTGGCATTGCAGATCTTTACGCACCGCATTACAGAGAAATGCATATTTACTCATATACTGATACTGTAAATGGTTATAAGGCATTTGATGTCGCTTATAATGATATTGTTTCATCTTTTAAGTTGTTTCTAAAAACCATTAAAACCGAGAAATTTATCATTGCTTCTCATAGTCAAGGAACAAATCATGCAAAAAAACTAATAAACGAATACATATGTCCTGACACGAATTTAACAAGTAAGCTTATTTTGAGTTATCTAATCGGTATGGATATAAAGAAGAAGGAAATGTTAATTGACTTATGTCAAGAGCCATATCAGTTAGACTGTTTCCTGAATTGGCGTACTTTTAATGCATCATACTATCCAAATGATTGGAATTATGGAGATAACTATACATCTGTTAATCCTATAACATTTAGTAATAATTTTATTTGGAGTGAAAAAAATCTTCACAAAGGTATTTTATTTCCTAATCGTAAAATTTTATTAAAAAGAATTTTATCAGCCAAAAATGAAAAGGGGATACTTTGGGTTAAGTTCAAAAAAAATATCTTATTAAATAAATTTAAGAGAAATTCTTATCATAAAGCTGATTTTAATTTGTTTTGGGTAAACATTAGAAGTAATCTAATTAAAAGGCTTGAAATTAATTCAATTAAAAGATTACATCGTAATGAATTCATTGAAAAGTAACAAAAAATGTATAGTGATAAAATTGATAACATTACAGTGGGTCTATTTTTGGTGAGCTCTCATCCCGACTTTTTTCTAATTTAGAATTATGAAAATACTCTCTCCTTTCTTACATCTACAATGAAAGAAAGCAGGCTAAGTGCCTGCTTTTTTATTAAATTAGGTCAAGTTTTAAAGCTATAGAAAATGCGGTGGACCTATTCGGTTACCTTTTGAGTGTAGTAACTTAGTAAAATATCGTCCTCTCAACCCGACTTTTTTTCTACTTTTGATTTTAAAATAATACATATGTCTTTAGGTAAATGGGTAGGAATAGGAGCAGGATGGTTTTTAGGAGGTCCAATTGGCGCAATAATTGGTTATTATATTGGAAAAAGTTTTTTTGATGGTAAAGATGATCAATCAAAAGCTTATGAAATTTCTCTTTTAATATTATCGTCACTAGTTATTAAAGCTGACGGTAAAATTGTAAAAAATGAGTTAGAGTATGTTAGGAAATTCTTTATAAATACTTTTGGAACTCAGAAAGCAAATAAATACTTTGAAGTTTTTAATACACTTAACAAGCAATCATTATCTTCTCAATTACGCCCTATATGTCAACAACTAAATTCCTGTGTAAATCATCCTTCTAGATTGCAAATAATTCATTTTCTTTTTGGAGTATCCGCAAGTGATGATGAAATACATTCTTCTGAAGCAGAATTAATAAAGAAAATTGCGGCGTATCTTAATATAAATAAGTATGATTTTGAGTCTATTCAATCAATGTTTGTAAGTTCAAGTAAAACACATAGTTTGGATAAATGGTTTAAGATTCTTGAAATAGAAAAAAGTGCTTCACTACAGGAGATTAAGAAAGCTCATAGAAAGATGGTAATGAAATATCATCCAGATAAGCTAGAAGGTGTTAGTGAAGATATTTTAAAGCTCGCAGAAGAGAAATTTCGGCTTGTTCAAGATGCTTATGAGAATATTATTAAAAGTAAATGATAACCATTATAATTAGTGTAGGTTATTAGTCTACCGACTTTTGAAATTTTGCCAGGAGTTTATTCCTTTAAACAACATGTTTCATCTTCGCATTTACAAAATTTTAGATTATATAAGTGGAGAAGAATTATTGAGAAGGCAGGAATATAGATGAAATTCTCAGGTAGATAGATAAATCCAATAGAATGATTTAATATAGTAATCAATAATAAGAACCAAGAAATCCACAAAAAGGATTTTAACCATCTTATGGAGCTATTTTTATTAGTATAATAAATCGCTGCAAAAGAGACGATTAAAAATACATAATCAATCATAACCCACCAAAGAGGAGCTTCTGCACAACATGTTACGCTACAAGCTTTTGCAATAAATAGGAAAGGTGTTGCGATACAATGAATTGTACATAAAAAACTTGCAATTATTCCAATACGATCTGATGGTAGTGTTATGCTCTTCAAAATCATATACAAATATATTTTATTTATTTAAAAATGCAATTAGGTTGCATTTTTTTTATTTTTGTAAAAATTTTAATAATGAATGATATAAAATTGATTTTATCAGAACATAATATAAGTAATACTAAATTTAGGACCGATCTGTTAAGCTTATTTTACTCTTCTAGTAGATCGTTGTCTGTTGAAGATATTTTAAATAATTATAATAGTTCAATTAATAAGGTGACTATATATAGATGTCTGGCAGATTTCGAAAATAAAGGTTTAATTCATAAAGTTCCAGATAATAATAATCTTAAAAGATATGCTTTATGCAATCAGAACGAGTGTAATTCTACCTCTCACAGCCATAATCATGGGCATTTTATTTGTTATTCTTGTAATCAAACTTTTTGCTTAGATAAGATGAAAGTTCCAGACACCTCATATATTAAAGGTTTTTATGTCAAAGAGATAAAATTAACCGCTGAGGGATATTGTTCAGATTGTTATAAAAATTAGTCTAAAATGATTCAATTACAGAATATCTGGATTTCTTGTATAGAGTATTTGAAGCTGTTAAATTAATTATTTAAAGTTTGTGTTAGTAGATTGATAATTTCATACTAATATCAATATTAGGATAATTTGCTTTGTTTTCCCCATTGAGCTAAAATAAATAAAAAGCCCTCCATTTCTGGAAGGCTTTTTTAATTAAATAATGTTGTTCATCTTATTCAACAATTAATTTTCTACTAATAGCTGTTTTATCTGATTTTATATTCATCAAATAAGTACCGCTACTAAAAGCAGTTGTATTAATTTTTATTGCATTTGCATTCACTTGTTTACTATAAACAATTTGTCCAGTGATATTGTAAATTTCAATGCTAGTGATTGATGCTGCATAACTTACTACATGTACTTTTCCAGCAGTAGGGTTAGGAAAAATTTCTGTTGAGAAATCAATAACCTCTTCAATAGATGTTGTCATCAAAGTATCTAAACCAAGAGCTAAGAACATTCTAGGATTTAAATAACCTTGTATGGTATCTAAATAAGCGTTTCCTTTTACTGCAGACATATTAGGATTTCCTAACATTGAATTTGCAGGACCATATCCAGCAGGAGAGCTATGAATGGCTTGATGCATATTATCATACCATGTATTATCCCACCAGTCCCATGGAGCTCCTTCTTCTTCATTGTACTCCATAAAAGCATTAGGAGTAGTTGTGTCAGGTGTTGGTGTTAAAAAAGGAAAAAGACCATCATATCCATTATTGTTGATATTAGCTGTAGTGGTAAAGCCATCAGAGAATCCTGCATTTGCAAAAATTGCATTATTCCCATTTATAGCTTGATGTTTTTGTACTATATAACTCCCTTGACATTCAACTACAAAATCATTTGTAGTAGGTACAATCACATCTCCATTAGCATATGGAGCGTAAGGGTCCTTAGTACAATGGAAACTTACCATTGGCACATCACCAGCTTCAAGCCAAGAGCTGTCTGCAAGTGCACCACCAACATTAAAAGCCATACTAATATCATTGTCGTATAAAGGCCAGTTTGGTATATTCATCCATGCAGTTCCAATTGGCTGTCCGGTTATAGAATCTAAAATAGGAACACCTGCAGAATCAGTACCATCATAATTCCCCATAAAAGGAGGGTAAACATAAGGCTGCATAGTGGTTAGGTTGAAGAACTTAGTAAGATAGATTTCTTGCCATGGCGTATTATCACCAACTGTATCTAAAGTAGCGTAAGCTAATGAGATATAAGAGCCAGTTCCGTGTCCTCCAAGTGCAATTTTTGTATGATCAATACCATAAGGATTACCATCCGCAGCTACCGATTTATTTAAAAAACGAACTAATGCTTTTGCGTCTTGAACACCTCTATAAGCAGCTTGTAATAAGGTTGAAGTTCTTGTATCTTGATCTTGTGATGTAGGATTCCAGCCCAAACGATAATTCATTGCAACTGCTACATAACCTTTTTTGGCCCAACGCATACATTGATGAACAACAGAAGAGTCAAGCTTATCTCCAGTTGCTTGCCCGTTAATTACAGGAGGTAAGAAGATTCCAGTGTGCGCTAAAATAACTACAGGACGATCTGTTAAACTATCTCCGCTTGGTTCATAAATATCGCATAGTAAAGGCATTAATGTTGGTTGCCCGCCAGAAAGCAAAGGTAATATGCTGATATTTTCAGCATACTGTACATCTGATGTAACCGTTACTGAAGAAAAGATATCGTCAAGATATCGCATGTGTTGTGCATTCACACTTACTGCACTTAAGGTTATGGTAAATGCAATAAAGATTCGTAATACTTTTTTCATATTTTTTTGATTTTTGATTTAAGGAACAATATTACTAATTTTTTAGTAAATCTCAAGAAGAAGGGAACAATAAAGCATTCTACCAATATATGGACCTCCATAAACCTCGTAATGTTCATTGTCTAATAAATTAGAAGCACCTAACTTAATGGTTGTTTTCAATTTTGGTATCGCTTTGCTTATTTGTGCATCTAACAAACTGTATGTAGGTACAAAACCTGTAAATTGAGGAGATCCTTCGTATTGAAATCCTTCTACCCATTTATAGTTAATACTAAAACCGTAATTTTTTAATAAACTGTGTTTGTTACTAAGATGAATTTCTCTTCCTATTAAGCCAATATTATATTTATATTCTGGAGTGTTGTAAGCAGGAATAATAGGATCCTCTGTTCCTTTTTTATTAAGTTTATTCCAAGAAATATTACCATTAATTGTAAAAGATGAATTCAAAAAATAATTTAATCCAACAGAACCTCCTTTAGTGGTTACTATATTGGTAGCATTTGCTGCCATTCGATACGCTTGAATAGATGGCAATGAGATAGCGTTCCCACCATTATACTCATAATAATTAAATTTTACACCAATCTTATAGCCAATAAAATCAGTATATCGTGAATAATAATAGTTAGCATCAATATACAAACGATCAAAAAGTGTAGTTCTATAACCAACCTCAATCAATCTAGTCTTTTCAGGACGAATAGGGTCTATTTTAAAGAATTTTAAACTATCAATATGTCTGTTTTCTAGTGGAGGTAGAAAATAGTTGGTTAACGATTCGACTGTCACCATATTTTCTTTAGAATTATCAAAGTGTGGACCACCATCAGAGCCATGCCCTGATAAATTTCCAATCAAGATTGCCCTTCCTGTATTGTAAAACAAATATTGATCCGAAAGAGTAGGGTTTCTTATTGCAGAAGAAAAAGAAAAGCGAAAAACATCTTGTTCGTTAGGCTTATATACTATCGATATTGCGGGGGAAAAAAGAAAATCAAAATTCTCATTTTTATCCAAACGAAAAGTCCCATTTACCTTTAAAGATTCTCCTAAAACATCTTTTTCAATTCCTGAATAAATTCCAAACTCCTTATTTACAATTGGCACATCATTTGTGTCAATAAAAATACTCCCTTTAGAATCAGGTTGGTAAATTCTGAAATTTGCACCTACTTTTACTTTAGCAAACATTGGGTCAAATTGATATTCTCCATGAAGATGATTCAATGAAGATTTATCATAAAAACCTGTTCCACCTTCCAAAAATGTTGTTTTTGAAGTGATTTCTTTTAACGCTTGTTCAAAGCTGTCTGTTCCTGGAATTAAAAGATTCTGATCCGCAATAGCCCTTGTTTCATCATGCGCTGCAATTATTGCAGTTGTATTTTCTAACAAAACAGAATCGCTCAAAACATACCACTCATCAAAAGTGATAGTGTCTCCCATAAATCCCCAGATGGCTTCAGGTGGATTACCTCCAAAACCTATAACTGAGGGTGTTCCCCAATTTATACCAGTCCAAGAGAATTTGTCTCTAAATTTAGTTTTGTATTTTGAATACCAATTGCTATTATCTCCGGATAATTCTTGAATTTTCAAGGCTGTAAATACAGCATCATAAGATTTTCCGGCATCTTCCTTTGAGCGATAAATTCTAATAAAAAATTTATCTTTTTTATTAATTTCTAAACGGTTTTGAAAAAATTGTATGCCTTTTAAGCTAAAACGATTTTCTCCTTGATAAACTGTAGTTCCTGTTCCATAATTAAGAGCGTAAATAATTTCGGTATTTTCTCTAATCTTATAATGAAGTGCAGTTGCTGCTTTCATGTTATTAGTATTGTAATCTACAATATCTTTTTCTAAATAACCACTTCTGTGAAATTTTCCTAAGCCAGGATATTGAATGTAATTCAAGTTTAAATTGGTGGTCATGTCATTCAAATTTCCGTCAGTATCTTCATCACCATATCGATTTACAGCATCATAACCTCCAGGATTATTTTCGTCCATTTCAGTTCCATCAACTGGCGTTAAATTATTAGCTTCCCAATCATAAGCTTGCATATATGAGAAGTTGATTTTATAGGCAAACTTCTCCTCACCATTCTTATTTTTTACAACCTCTGAAAAGCGAAAGGCATTTTCGATTAAATTTCTTTCCCCAACTTTATAAGAAACAGCAAGCCCTGGCCTAATAAAAGGGCTTCTTGTTGTCATGCTAATTACCCCATTAAAAGCATTAGGACCATAATAGGCAGAACTTGCTCCTTGAATAACCTCTACTTTCATGACATCCAATTCAGATGCTCCCAAAAAATTACCTAAGGAGAAATTAAGTCCTGGTGCTTGATTATCAACCCCATCAATAATTTGCAATGAACGAACAGGAGATGTGCTATTAAATCCTCTGGTATTTATAATCTTAAAACCTAAACTTGCTGCTGTAATATCAACCCCTTTTAACGCACCTAAACCATCATAAAAGTTGGCAGCAGGAGTTTCTTTAATTGCCATAATATCCATTGCTTCAACCGTTAAAGCGGACTCTTTCTGTTTTTGAGAGAGCCTGCTATCAATCACCCTTACCTCCTCTAATGTTTTATTATCTGCTGAAAGAAAAACGATTCTATCTTTTTTATTAGATTTGATAATAACTTCTTTCTCAGTATATCCTAAATAACTAATTATTAAAGTGATAGGAAAGCTCTTTGAAGAAGTTATTTGAAACATACCATCTAAATTAGTAGCTGTACCATTTGTCGTGTTTTTAACAATTACATTAGCACCAATTAATTCTTCCTTTGTGTCTTTATCCTTAATTGTGCCAGAAATCATATTTTGCCCATAAGTAATATGACTGCTAATAAGTAAAAAAAGAATAAAAATCTTTCTCATATATATTTTTTAAATAAGTTCGCAAAATACAATTTTCAAGAAGAATAAATGTCAAAAATTATTTACAATAACCAATTATATGGCAAAAATGAGTTCTCCATTTCTCTAGATAATAGAGCTTTTTTATATGGAGATGGTTTGTTTGAGAGCGTGAAAGTATTTAATGGAAGGGTTTTTAATTTAGATGCCCATATGAACAGGATGTTTAAGGGTGCTAAATTGCTCAATTTAGAATTAAAAATGAGTAAAGAGGATATGCAAAATCAAATCAATTTACTTTTGAAAGAAAATAGTATTAGTGATGCTGGATATCTTAAAATAATGGTATTCAGAAATGAGGGAGGTAAATACCTTCCAATAAATAATCAATCTTCATATTTAATTATTGCTGAAAAAGAAATGCACCAGCAATTTGAATTGAATAAAAAAGGAATTGAGTTAGGACTGTTTAGCGCACAGTTAAAGCCAATGAGTAAATTGTCAAATTTCAAAACAATAAGCGCTTTACAATCTATACTTTGCGCAAATGAATCTAGAGAAAAAGGCAAAGATGATTGCTTAATGTTAAATTCTGAAAGCAATATAATAGAGAGTGCCAATTCTAATGTTTTTTATGTAAAAGAGGGTGTAATCTACACGCCAAAACTATCAGAAGGCTGTGTTGATGGTGCCATGAGAAATTTGATAATAAATTTGAAGCAACTTACTTTTCAGATTCAAGAAACAAAAGTAGAGTTAAAACAGTTATTAAATGCAGATGAGGTGTTTTTAACCAATTCAATTCAAGGAGTTCGTTGGGTTGGTAGGATTGAAAATAGTGTATTTGATCAAAAAATGGTTGCGGAAAAATTAGTAAATCAAATCAACGAATTAATTTAAAAACGGATCGGCAGGTAAATTGGTCCAAATAGCATACTTAGAATCCATTTTTTTAATAAATGAACTCCAAAGTTCTTTATTAGAGCTTAGCTTCATACAGCACTCTTTATCAGAAGGAACAATAATCCATGAGTTTTTTCTTACTTCATACATAAGTTGATTTTTATCCCAGCCAGAATAACCAGCAAAAAATCGAATACTATCATTATCAACTTCTTTCTTCTCTAACATTTGTTTTACAATCTCAAAATCGCCTCCCCAATATAAACCCTCCATAATTTTTTGAGAACCTTCAATTTTTGTACCAAGTGTGTGAATATAATGCAATGAATTTCGCTCAACAGGACCACCAATATAAATTGGAAAATCAGATTTTGGAAACTGCTCAATTAAATGATGAACTTTTATTTTTGTAGGTTGGTTCAACACAAATCCAACACTTTCATTCTCATTATGAACTGCAAGTAAGATTACTGAACGAAAGAAGTTTGAATCTTCCATTGACGGTTCAGAAATAAGTAATCTTCCTTTTTTAGGTTTTAGCATTTAAGCAGTTTATTTTTATTAGTTTTGGGGCTAATTTATAATAAAAGGTGAGCGATTTAAAAAGTAAAATAAAAAATTTGCGAGAAGATTTCAACATCTATAAAATTGATCTTCAAAATCTTCCCACTCATCCGATTTCTCTGTTTCATAATTGGATGGATTTGGCTATTGAAAAAGAGAAAGAAGCCATTGCTTTTGTGCTTTCTACTGTTTCAAAAGATACCATTCCTAGCTCTAGAGTTTTGCTATTAAGGGATTTTGATGAAGATGGATTTACTTTTTTCACCAATTATAAAAGCGCAAAATCAAAAAATATAGATTCAAACAACAAAGTAGCCTTAAATTTCTTTTGGCCTCATTCTCAAAGACAAATTAGAATACTAGGTGATGCAGCAAAAATTCATGAAAAAGAGAGTGATCAATATTTTAGTTCAAGACCAAGAGAAAGTCAGTTAGGTGCTTGGATTTCAGAGCAAAGTAAAACAATTGATTTACATTTTGATTTAACTGCTGAGATGCAGAAAATATCCAGTCAATTTGAAGGAAAAACAGTAGAGCGTCCAAAGCATTGGGGAGGGTATAAGGTAAATCCGTTAAGCATAGAGTTTTGGCAAGGACAGGCCTCTCGTCTTCATCAAAGAGTCAAATATAGTATTTGTGAGAATAAGTGGAAAATAGAGCGCTTGGCTCCTTGAATATTTAATCTTTCTTTTTGGCGGCCTTCTTAGTTGTTGTCTTTTTCTTAGTAGCGGTTTTCTTTTTTACTGGTTTGTCAACTTTTTCTTCCGCTTTTTTCACCACAGTATTTGCAACAACCTTCTTTTTAGGCCTTAGTTTTCCGTACGAACCTATCCTAATCTTTCCTTTTTTTGTTTTTCTGTCTCCTTTTCCCATTTGTCAAATTTAAGCGCCAAATATAATAATTTATGTGTTTATTCCTCTTTCAACTGTTGTAGAAATCTTTTTTCAATGCCAGCAGATTCTTTAATGCTGTTTCTTAACCAGTTTAAAAGCGCTATACTTTGTTCTTTATCAGACAATTGCCAAGTCTCATTAACAACTCTTATTTTTCCAATTAAGGACTGCATACATAGTGCAGCTGCTACGGATATATTGTAACTTTCGGTAAATCCAAACATAGGGATTGTTACTTTTTCATCTGCAAGGTCTAATGCGGCTTTAGATAGTCCTTCTTGTTCTGCTCCAAACAGCAATGCTATCTTCTTGCCGTTAACATTAACATCATGAATACTTTTTTTACTATGGGGTGTGGTGGCTAATATCTGAAATCCCTCATTTTTCAGATTTTGCAAACAATTCTCTGTGTTATTCTTCTTCTCATTGTAAAAAGTTTGTGTCAGCCATTTTGAGGAGCCTAATGAAATGCTAGGATGTGTGAGATATTCATTTCTGTTCTCTATAATATGCATGTTTTGGACACCAAAACAATCTGCAGTTCTCAGTACAGCACTTGCATTCTGAGAATGAAAAATATCTTCCAATACAATGCAAAGTCTGTTTGTTCTTTCTTTTAAATTTTTTTGAAATAAATTTAATCTATCTTCAGTAACAAATTCAGAAAGATGCGATATAAGTTTTTTTGTTTGCAGTGAATTCATCAGCAAACTGTAAATGTATCTTTGAATTGAAATCCAGCTAAGAAGTTTTTAATATCCATAGCTTTTTTACCTTCCATTTGTAGTTTTAGGATGTTAACAAATCCATCTTTTACTGCAATTTTTAGATGGCTTTTATTGTCAGTAAGTATGCTATTACTCTCTAGTGTATGTGATATATTTTCTAAATCAGAAAGCAATAGTTTAACTCTTATTTTTTTGTTATTTTCAACTAGAAGATAGAACCAGGCAGAAGGACAAATTGCCACATCTTTTAAAAGTGAATCATCTTCAAGAATTGGAGATAATCCTCTTATTAAATTGTGAATTTCAACAGCCGAATTGCTCCAATCTATCTTAAGAAAATCTCGCTCAATTTTTGGTGCTTTTTTATCAGTTTCCCTAATTTGTTGTATAAGAGGATTTAGTGCGTTTTTTTCAATATTTTGAATGCTTTCTAGTAGCAAATCCGCTCCTTTTTTCATCATTATATTATGTAATTGTGCAGTAGTAATGTTCTTATCCAATTCGATTTTCTCTTGCATAATAATATTGCCCTCATCTATCTTTTCATTAATAAAAAATGTGCTGATTCCAGTTTGTTTTTCCCCATTTATAATAGCCCAATTAATAGGTGCGGCACCCCTGTAATTAGGCAAAAGAGAGGTATGTAAATTTACACTTCCTTGTTGAGGGATTTTCCACAGCTCTTGTGGTAACATCCTAAAAGCAACAACAATGAACAAGTCAGCTTCAAGATTCCTTATCTGATTGATGAAATCACTATCTTTAAGATTTTTTGGCTGAAAAACAGTAATACCTAATTCTTCTGCTTTCTGTTTTACCGCACAGGCTTTAATTTTTCTACCTCTTCCACTCACCTTTTCAGGAGGACAAACAGCAGCTAAAACTTCAAAAGAATATTGTAATTTTTCTAAAACATAAGCTGAGAAAAAAGGGGTGCCAAAGAATACTATTTTCATATTGGCAAATTTAGCATATTTAACCAATCCAAATATATTTGTTGTCTGTCAGTTTCACCTGCTCATTGTCCGATAACCACTTCAGTACTTTTAGTGTGTTTTCTTCTCGCAAATGACTCAGATGATTAGTGATTTCAATAGCAGAAAGCGCATTCTTCTCAACTAACTCTTTTATTGCTATTTGTATTTTTTAAATTTTTTTTCAGATAGTTCTATTTTATTGCGTTCTACACACACATCACACTTGCCACATTTATACATTCTTTCTTCTCCAAAATAGCTAAGCAATTGTTGGGTTCGGCAAACAATTTTATTTTCTGAATAGTTGATTACATCAGCTATTTTCCGCCGTTTTAATTCTTTTCTTTCTGCTAGTATTTCTGCTGATATTTGCAAGTTAGATGCCTCTGCTCGATTTTTTGTTAATATAAGTTTAGGCGCATTGCTGCTAGGTAAATAATTTAAAACCTCTAATTGTTGTAGCTTTTCTAGTAAGCTTATAATTTTCTCTGAAGAAGTGTTAAATCTTTGCGCTAATGTGATTTCATTTATAGTTACATAATTATCAAACAATCCACTGTACGATCTTAATAAAAGCTTTATAAAGCCGTCATAATGTGCATTAGCAACCTGAAAACGATATAACTCAGCATTATCAACAGTTAAGTGTAATTTAGATGGCGTATGAACAGAATCAGTTAGTTTAATGTATTCCTCTTTTTCCAAATATTTTAGCATATTGTAAGTTTTGAAAGCATTTAATTGATACTTATCACAAAAATCATTGATATTGAACTCAAAACTTTGTCCTTCTGCTGAATCAACTGCTACATGAAAATAATCTGCTATTTTTTGGTAACAATCTTTTATTTCTTGCACTGATGGGTATTGTGAAAGCATAAATTGATTCATATCAATTCTATCGCTTTTGTTTGTTAGCAAAATAGCATAGGCTAAATTGCCATCTCTCCCCGCTCTGCCTGATTCCTGAAAATAGGCTTCCAATGATGATGGCGTATTGATATGCACCACAATTCTTACATTGTCTTTATCAATTCCCATACCGAAAGCATTGGTAGCTACCATCACTCTAGTTTGATTGCGCACCCATCTTTGTTGTTTTTTATTTCTAACATCCATATCTAATCCTGCATGATAAAAATCAGAAGAAATATTATTGTTTCTAAGTAGTGTAGTAATTTCTTTTGTCTGTTTTCTGCTGCCTACATATACTATTGCACTACTTTTGAAATGATTCAAAATTTTAACTAACTTTTGCTTCTTTTGCTTAGTATTAATCACAACATATGATAAGTTTTCTCTAACAAATGAAGATTGCAAAAGCTGCTTTTCCCTAAATAGCAACTTTTCTTGAATATCATCAACTATATCTGAAGTCGCTGTGGCTGTAAGTGCTAAAAATGGTACATCAGGAAGAAACTTTCTAATTTCAGCAATATGCAAATACGAGGGTCTAAAATCATATCCCCATTCAGCAATACAATGTGCCTCATCTACAGTGATCAAATTCACATTCATTTGCATAATTCTTTCTTGCACTGATTTATTTTGCAATCTTTCAGGAGATAAGTATAGAAATTTATAATCTCCATAAATGCAATTGTTAAGCGCAACATCAACCTCATCTTTTGTTAATGCAGAAGTAATGGCAACCGACTTTATACCTTTTGATTTTAGATGCTCTACCTGATCATTCATCAAAGAAATTAATGGAGAAATCACTATGCAGATGCCATCTTGCATGAGTGTGGGAACTTGAAAACATACAGATTTTCCACCCCCTGTTGGCAAGAGGGCAAGTGTGTCCTTTTTCTCTAATGCTGCTTGAATGATTTCCTCTTGCATTGGACGGAAACTAGTGTGCCCCCAATATTTAATCAGTATTTCTTTAGCAGCTAACATTTGCACGAAACTAATGAATTTATTCCATTAAAACCTAAGATCTAGGATGAAAGGAAATAATCGATTCCTTCAGGTATTCCTTATCCAAATGAGTGTAGATTTCAGTAGTTGTGATGCTTTCGTGTCCTAACATTTCTTGAACAGCCCTTAAATCGGCACCACCTTGAATAAGGTGAGTAGCAAATGAATGCCGAAAAGTATGTGGACTAATTTTCTTTTTCAAACTAATTTTTTCTGCCAATTGCTTAATGATCGTAAAAATCATAACTCTTGTAAGCTGCTTTCCTCTTCTGTTTAAAAAAACGATATCTTCATGTCCCTTTTTAATTGCCTGATGATTGCGAACTTCATTTAGATAAATATTCAAATATTTAAGTGCAGTACTTCCGATAGGAGCAAGGCGTTCTTTATTGCCTTTTCCCACTACTTTTATAAATCCTTCAGAAAAACTGACGTTGGATAATTTAAGCGTGATGAGCTCACTTACACGCAAACCGCAACTATAAAGAATCTCAAGCATTGCTCTATTTCTTTCGCCTTGTTCTTTACTTAAATCAATCGCATATATTAATTTGTCTATTTCTTCAACTGATAGCGTATCAGGAAGCTTCACGCCAATTTTTGGCGCTTCTAATAATTCAGTAGGGTCTGCTTTAATGTAATCTTCCATTATCAAATATTTGAAGAATGCTTTAATTCCTGAAATAATTCTTGCTTGTGAACGGGCTGATTTGCCACTTTTGCTAATTGCAGCAACAAATTCCGACAAATCGGATTTTTCTATCTGAATTTCTGTTTTCTTTTTGTTTTCTGCAAAAAGAGCTAATTGCTGTACATCTCTTATGTAAGCATCTACTGAGTTGGAAGATAATGATCGTTCGATAGTCAAATAACTTTTAAAACTCTTTATTGATGTTTTCCAACTCATTTATGTAAATTTGCTAATATGAAGGTATTAATTGTTAACGGACCAAATTTAAACTTATTAGGCAAAAGAGAAAAATCTATTTACGGAGATGTCAGCTTTAATGATATTTTTAACCAATTAAAAGCAGATTTTCCACATTTAGATTTGGAATACTTCCAATCAAATGTAGAAGGGGAGTTGATTAATAAATTACAAGAAGTTGGTTTTTCTTACGATTATATTCTGCTGAATGCTGGAGGCTATACCCACACTTCTGTTGCATTAGCAGATGCAGTAGCAGCCATTAACACCTCAGTAATTGAAGTGCATATATCTAATATTTATGCGCGTGAGGAGTTTAGACAAAAATCACTTTTATCACCTTATTGCAAAGCAGTAATTTGTGGATTGGGTTTGGATTCTTATAAAGCGGCTTTAATAACTATTTAACTCTGAGAACTGTTTAATACCTTGAATTTTATTTTTCACAAGAATACTCAAATCTGATTTTCCAACTAAATTGTGTTTTTGCATAATCTTTTGGCGCTTTGCCATCAATTTTGGAATAGCAAAATAAAAAGAAAAATGCGCTTTTACAATAGCAAAAAGGTGTGCAATTCCCTTTTTTTGTTTTAAAAAGCTAATAGCGGCAACAGCATCTAAAAGTAGGCGAATAGGAATTACAATAAGCAAAGAGGGTAAAGCTAAGTTTTTGAAAAGCATAGCAAGGTTATTTCTAAAATTAAGATGCGTTTTGAAAGCAGAAGCTGCATCAAGTGTGCCACCTCCAACATGAAACACCTCTGATTTTGGCTCCACCATTATTTTATAGCCCTTATTTTTCAATCGCCAACAAAGGTCAATTTCTTCTTGATGGGCAAAAAAGTCAGCATCAAAACCACCAACTTCCCAAAATGCATCTGCCCTTACAAATAGGCATGCACCAGTTGCCCAAAACACTTCTCTTGAATTATTGTATTGTCCTCTATCTTCTTCTAGACTATCAAAAATCCTACCTCTACAAAATGGATAACCTAAATTGTCAATAAAACCACCAGAAGCACCAGCATATTCAAATGTGTTTCTTTTATTAAAATCTAATAATTTGGGTTGGCAAGCCGCAATTGTTTTATCCTTATCAAGCAAATTAACAATAGGAGAGAGCCAACTCTTACTTACTTCGACATCTGAATTTAGCAAGACATAATATTCCGCATGAATCTGATTTAAAGCTTTATTATAACCACCAGCAAAGCCAAAATTTTCTTTGTTTTCTACAATAGAAATTAAAGGAAATTTTTCCTCTAGAAAACTTAAAGAATCATCAGTTGAGCGGTTATCAGCTATTACGATTTTCGCATCATCGCTATGCTTAATTACAGTCGGTAAAAATCTTTCTAGCCAATCTTTACCATTCCAATTTAGGATAACAACAGCTGTTTTTATTTTTCTCTTTTGTGTTTCCATCTTCTATGCGACCATAAATAATTTGATGGCACTTTTTTTATTTGTTTCTCTAAACGCTCGAAATAGCATTTTGTTATTTCTCCTTCTTGCGTTTCATTAGGGTTTTCTACCAAAACTTCAAAGTGGATAGTGTATTTACCATATTCTTCTTTTTGCATATTACAGAAAATTACAGGATAATCCATCTTTTTTGCAATCTTTTCAATACCCATAAAGACCGGCACTTCTTTACCAAAAAAAGGCACCCAATGGGTTGAAGAGTTTACCACAGGATTCTGATCTGCAATGAGCCCTATAATCTGACATTCATCTTGCGTATTAAGTATATAACGCATACTATCTTGCATACTCACAGCTATTGCACCAAACTTTATTCGAGCAGTTTTTAGCAGTTTGTCAAAGATGTTATTTGTAAGCGGTTTGTAAATGCCAACCACCTGTTGTTTTGCAGCAATAGAGAGCTTTTGACCAACCCATTCCCAATTGTTAAAATGACCAAAAACCAATAGAATCGTTTGCCTTTTTGCAGCATAACGATCAATTACTTGCTGATTTTGAATCCTTACCTTATTATCTAGAAAAGATCTTGAAGCAGAAATCATTTTAATAATCTCTACTATTACATTAAAAAAATGCTTAGAGAAACTTTTTCTAATTTGGGACAATTCATCAGATGATTTATTAGGAAAAGCTATTACTAAATTACTTTGCACTATATTTTTTCTGTATTGAAAAAAAATACGATTAAGAAAGTTTAGTTTACATGAAAATATTTTCAGAATAAAGAAAGGAAAATAGGAGAGTAGGTAAATAAACAAAACCAATAGCCTACTCATACCTATCTAGGATTTATGTAATTATTAATAAAGTCATCTCCAAAAGTTGGATTGTTATCTAACTCTAATCTATCTCTCCACTCTTGATTACTTACTTCACCTTCTACATTGGAGTAAGTTAAGCGATAATCGTGGATACCTAAATGCTCATTTACGAATACAAATTTGCAGTCTGTTTGTGTTTGAAGTTTATAATAGTGCCAAATTTCATAAGGCAAATTCGCAGATGAGTTATCAACTTTATGCCTACTATTAGGAGCGCCATATTGCAAATAGACCCTTCCTCTATCTGTTTTATATCCTGCTTGTTTTGCATTTTGGAATTCTTTGTTTATACTTTTTACGACCCTATGGTATTTTTTCCATTCTTTCTCAGGGTTGAGAAGATTACGGCCTTTCCAAAAGTTGAGGAAGAATTTTTGCATAAGCAATATATCGTTATATCTTTTTTGATTATCTGCATATGTAGTTTCTAATGAAGTTGAAATAGGATAGAGATAATCGATATATAACAACATGCTGTCAATAGTTGTAATCTGCTGAACAAAAGTACCATCAATAGCTACACTGCTTATATCATTTATGCTTTTGTTATGTTTTAGACTGCTTCTTTGAAAAAACAACTTTTTTTGCAAAACAACATTGTTCTCAGTATCTCTTATTTCAAACGCTAAATTGTAATTCCCTGTAGGCAGTTGATTTATAGGAAAGGAAAACAAATTGCTCTCTATTTTATTTGCAGACATTCTTTTTGATTTTGTAAAATCAAATAGTACTACATTAGTTTCAAAGCTTTCAATATAACTGTTTAACAAATACCTTTTTTGGGAATCAAAATGCTTTTCTGCATTATAAATCTCAAAATAAAAAGACAGTGTATTTTGGTGGGGAGGATAGAAATTAGACACGTAAGGAGTAAGATCATATCCATTTTTGGACAGTTTATTCTCTTTTATGGTTTTTTGGTAATGCTCAACCAATGTTATATCAGAAAATGCAAGTTCATCCTTTTTAAAATCCATCAAAATATCCTCATGATGTAAAAGCGCATCATTATTAGCATTAATATCTTTTACTTTTATTGTTAGCGCATATGAGCCATTTGCAATTGAAAACCTTTGCTGGTCAATAAACATAAGATTATTTCCAACACTATCTGTAAAATCAGGGCTTCTTAGCTTGTAATGATCCTGATATATCAATCGCTCATCATCTTTAATTTCCAAATAAATATCTAATTCTCCATAATATTTTTTATTCTTCCCTTCAATGAGATTTATGCTATTAGCATCAAATGAAAAATAACATTCTATATAGCTCTTATTATCTGGTGTATTGAAATTAGCAGTATAGAAAAATGCTTTTAGTGCTTGTGCATTCAATAAAGTTGAAAAACAACTAAAAAAAAGCAAAAGAAATGTTCTAAAATTCATAATGCTAAACTAAGCAATTTAGATGGATTAAAAGCCGAAGAAAATTAAAGCTTAAAAGGATTTAGGATTAACAAATATTTCTATTTTTGCTTGTGAATTTAGGAGAGATGGCAGAGTGGTCGAATGCGGTGGTCTTGAAAACCATTGTGCAGCAATGTACCGGGGGTTCGAATCCCTCTCTCTCCGCAAACCCAAACTTATGTTTGGGTTTTATTTTAGTAATTAATTATCTAGAATGAAATTGATTGTTACGATTCTGATACTACTTATTGTTGATTATTATTTTTATTCAGCAATATCAACAATTTTAAATAATTATATCCTCAAAATAATCTACTGGCTAATATCATTCTCATTCTATTTAGCTATTTTATATATTTTTCTAAATTATTATGAGCAAGATTACTCGGTAGAATCAGGCAATAATTTAATTATATGCACAAGTTTAATTCTAATAATTTTTGTTTCTAAATTTTTAGGTATAGTACCATTAATAATTGATGATATTATAAGGAGTTTTAAATTATTAAACATTTTTCTTTTTAAGATTGATACTCATTACAATGTAGATAGATTAAAATTTCTAAAACAAACTGCAGTTATTATTTCTAGTTTACTTTTCTCAACAATGCTTTTAGGTATGAAATTTGGCAGATATAATTTTAAAAAGAATTTTCAAGATATATATTTAAAAAAATGGCCTAAAAGTTTAAATGGGTATAAAATCATACATATTTCTGATTTACATTTAGGTAGCTTTGGCTCTGTTGAAAAATTAGAAGAAGTAGTGAAAATTATTAATGAAGAAGTTGCGGACTTAATTGTATTTACTGGAGACTTAGTTAACAATTCTTTTCATGAAGCCACTGCCTATATCAACACTTTAAACAAGCTTATAGCAAAAGATGGCAAATTCTCAGTTCTAGGAAATCACGACTATGGTGATTATAGGGGTATTAAAAGGGGGACAAAAGTATGGGAAGAAAATTTTCAAAACTTAAAAAATTTAGAAAAAGATGCTGGGTTTCAACTTTTATTAAATGAAACTATAACAATTAATAGATCTGAAGATAAATTTAATTTAATTGGTGTTGAGAATTGGGGCGCTGGCAACTTTAATAAGGATGGAGATATTGATAGCGCTATAACAAATATTGACCAATCATTACCAAACATTCTACTTTCTCATGATCCTTCTCATTGGAGTCAAGTAATATTGAAAAAAAACTATAATATTGATTTACAACTATCTGGACATACTCACGGGATGCAATTTGGTGTTGATATACCAGGTATAAAATGGAGTCCTGTACAATATAGATATAAGCAATGGGCAGGTCTTTACAGAAAAGATCAAAAGCAGATTTATGTTAATAGAGGTCTTGGTAGTTTAGGATACGCTGGCAGAGTTGGTATTATGCCGGATATATCTATCCTAAACATTAGAAGTGTATAATTGGAAGCTTTTTCAAATATACGCGAAGTAAAAAGGTTATGGCATTCTCATAAAAACATCTTCTTAGATTTAAATTTTATTAAATGTTTTTATAATAATCATCAAAATATAAGACACATATTTTTAACAGATAAAGATATAAATATATATTGCCATATATTTAAATTAAGACTAACTAACACTGTTAATTATCTAAATAATTATTTGATATTTAAACCTTTATTCTCGGCTTTAAACATTAATGTCTTATATCTTACAAACTCTTTTATTACAAATGTTCCATCATTTAGCGCTAAAAAAAAGATTACTATAAGTAAATTAATAAATACAATAGAAAAAAGAAATAATTTTTTCCTTATAGCAATACCTGACTTCTTATTTCAAAATCTTAAGGGTAATTTAAAAAAAGAATTTACAAAAGTGGAAATTGAATCTGAGATGATCTTAACTATTAGACCTAATTGGATAGAAATAGATGATTATTTAAATGACCTGAAAAGAAAATATCGAAATAAATTTTTCTTAATTACAAAAAAAAGTAGTTTACTTCAAATCAGAAAACTAGAGTACAATGATGTGGCAAACTATAAAGATAAAGTAGCTGATCTTTTTAATAATATAATTGACAACTCAAAATTTAGCGGCCCAAAATTCAACACTGAAACACTTTTCTCTCTAATGAAAAGTAATTATATTAATTTATATGGTTATTTTTTAAATGAAAATCTAATTGCCTTTTCATCAGAAATATTTAACAATAATATTCTCTATTCATATTATGTAGGATTTGATAAAGACCTAAATAAAAAATACAGCTTGTATGGGAGAATTTTAATTGAGACAATTAAAAATGGAATTCATAATAAAGTAGAGAAAATTATTTTTGGCAGAACAGCTAATGAATATAAAAGTAATTTTGGAGCAACTTCAAGTCAATCATTTGTGTTTCTTAAATCAAATAATAAATATACTGAAAAAATATTTCAAGTATTATTCAAATTATTAAAAGTAAAACCCTGGAAAACAAGGAGTCCGTTCAAAAAAGGCAACTAGTGATCGCGATAGGATTCGAACCTATGACCGTCTGCTTAGAAGGCAGATGCTCTATCCAGCTGAGCTACGCGACCATTAAAAAATTGGATGCAAATTTAATATTTTTTCATTCAGAAAAAATGCATTTAGAAAGTAAAATATTATTTATTAAGATGCGCCATTTTTATAGCGGTAATTGCCGCTTCTATACCTTTATTCCCGAGCTTTCCACCTGAACGACTTATAGCTTGCTTAAAAGTATTATCAGTAAGAACACCAAAAATTACAGGAATACCTAATGCTATATTTAAATCTTTAATCCCTAATGAAACAGCATTACATACAAAATCAAAATGTTTAGTTTCTCCTTGTATAACACTACCTAAACAAATAATGGCATCAAATTTTTTTTTGCTTAAAAGCTTCGCTCCAAACACCAATTCAAAACTTCCAGGTACCTCAATTATAGTAATCTGTTTATCAGAAGCTCCGCATTCTAAAAGAGTAGATTTCGCCCCTGTTAAAAGGTTATTAGTTATTTCACCATTCCAATTGGCAACTACTATGCCAAAACGCATACCTTTTGCTGAAGGAATTTCTGCCTTATTAAAAAGGGAAAGATTTTTATTTTGAGTTGCCATAGCGGCTTTATCTATTACTAGCTCTTACAATATATTTCTCAATATCTTGGCCTATCTGTGTTTTACTATAATCTTCTTTTATCTGATTATAAATAGCCAATGCCGCTTGATAATTCCCATCCATTTCCAAAACAATAGCTTGTTTCATCAAATATCTAGGAGTAATAAAATCATTATAATGATGTTCTGCAGCTTCTTCGTAATATTTTAACGCTTTATCGTTATTTTCTAATTCCAAATAAGCATCTCCAATTCCTCCTAACGCTAAAGCGGAAAAAATAATATCCTCAGAAGAAAAATCACTTAAATATTCAATAGCATCTTCATATTGGGCAGTATGCAAAAAACATAATCCTGCATAATAATTGGCTAAATTTCCAGCATTGGTTAAATCGTATTCGTCAGAAATATCCAAAAAACCTAAGTATTGACCATCTCCATTCAGTGCCAAATTAAAAGAATCTTTCTGAAAATACATTTCTGCCATATACATATCAGCATGTGCTTCTTGCTCTAGAGGCTCCAAATAAAATTTATTAAAAGAAAGGTAAATTGCAATAATTCCAATTATCACTCCAACTATTAAAGTTAAGCTCTTCTGATTATCTTCTATATATTGTTCAGTTTTCGATAAAGTTTCTTCAATCTGTGCAAATTGTTTATCGGTTTTGTCTGTCTGTTTGACCATATCTTCTATTTTTGAAGCGCAAAAATAAGTTTTTTTTAACTTATTTCGCATTAAAGTAAAAGCAATTACAAAAGTTCCCTATTTTTAAAAGAAATTAAAGATATTGTATCTGAAAAATTTAATATTATCAAACTTTAAAAACCACAAGGAAAGTAATTTTCAGTTTAAAAAAAACATCATTTGTTTTGTAGGAGATAATGGTGCTGGAAAGACAAATATTTTAGATTCTATTCATTATTTATCATTAAGTAAAAGTTATTTTAATAAAGCAGATTCTCAAAACATTAACTTTGATGAAAATTTCTTCTTAGTCAAAGGAGTTTTTGCAAATGAGGAGGAAACTGAAATTCAGTGCAGTTTACAAATGGGAGAACAGAAATCACTAAAATGTAATGGGAAAAAATATAAGCGTTTTTCTGATCATATTGGGAAGTTTCCAATAGTTGTTATTTCACCTACTGACAGCAATATTATTTTGGATGGGTCGGAAGTAAGAAGAAGGTATATTGATAGCAGTATTGCCCAATATAATAAACAATATCTTAAGAATCTCATTGCATATAACAAAGCATTAAAGCAAAGAAATGCACTTCTGAAAAAATTTGTAGAGCAACAATATTTTGACAAGCTTTCACTAGAGATTTTTGATGCTCAGCTGATAAAACATGGAACAGCAGTTTTTAATGATAGGGCTGAATTTTTGAAGGATCTAAAATTAGAATTCAATAAATATTATGCTAAAATAGCAACTCAGAATGAGCAAGTAGCAATTAGTTATCAGTCACAATTAAAGGGTAAAGATTTTAAAGAGAATTTAGAAGAATCATTAGAGAAAGACCGATTGAATCAATATACTAATATAGGCATTCATAAAGATGATATTATTTTTGAGATGGATGAATATCCAATTAAAAAAATTGGCTCTCAAGGTCAACAAAAATCTTTTTTAATTGCCCTGAAGTTAGCGCAATTCAATTTTATGCAAAAGCAAATGGGATTTAAGCCCATTTTACTTTTAGACGATATCTTTGACAAATTAGATGATAAAAGGGTAGCAAAAATCATTGCATTTGCCAATGAAGGTTTGTTTGGACAAGTTTTTATTACAGATACACACAAACAAAGGACTAAGGATATTTTAGATAAAACTAAGATATCTTATCAATTATTTGACATTGTAAAAGGAGCAGTTGCAGAATGAGAAAATCAAATCAACAACAAATAGGAGCAGTAATAAAGAAATTACTGAAAAATCAGCAATTAGAAGGGCGTCTTCAAGAACTTGATTCATTAGATAACTGCAAAGAAATATTAGGAGAAAATCTGATGAAGTTTGTAAAAGCAATTTCCATTAAAGATGGGATATTAAGCATTAAAGTATCATCAGCAGTTGTTAGAAACGAACTGTCCTACCAAAAAAGCAAGATTATTGAAAAAATGAATAATCAGGCTGGAAACGAAATCATTAAAGAAATCATCTTAAAATAGTTCGTCTGAACTAAAATGGAAATCAGCCTCTATTTGCGCATTCTCATCAGAATCAGAGCCATGAACAGCATTTTTAGATTTGCTTTCTGCAAATAATTTTCTGATTGTTCCATCTGCTGCTTCATTTGGATTAGTGGCTCCTATTAATGCCCTGAAATCAGCAACAGCATTTTCTTTTTCTAAGATTGCAGCTACTATTGGTCCTGAACTCATGTATTCTACTAATTCCCCATAGAATGGTCTTTCTTGATGCACTTCATAAAATTGTCCAGCTCTTTCAGCACTTAGTTGTACTTTTTTCATGGCCACAATTCGGAAACCATTTTCTTCTATCATTTTAACGATAGAACCTATGTTATTTGCTTGAACCGCTTCAGGTTTTATCATTGTAAATGTAATCTTACTCATTGTATTCATTTTTGAGAATATTAAACGGCTACAAAACTATGAAAATATATAATCTTAAGATGATTTTTATTCTTATTTTTGCCGCCCTATGAAAGAAAAAATTAAGGCGTTAAAAAATCTTCTTTCTGAAAAAAAGAATATTGTTATTACAGTACATAGAGGTCCTGATGGAGATGCCATGGGTTCTGCACTTGGATTATACAATATTCTTATACAAGAAGGACATAATGTAAATGTGATTAGCCCAAACGATTACGCCTCTTTTTTGCATTGGCTTCCAAACAATGAAAATGTAATCGTTTTTACAGAAAAAGAAGGGGAAGCTAAAAGTATCACAGCTAATGCAGAGCTTATTTTCTTACTTGATTTTGGAAAAATTTCCAGATTAGATACATATGAAGAACCCGTTCGCAATTCATCAGCAGCTAAGGTGATGATTGATCATCATCAAGAGCCAGATGAAAGTATATCTGATTTATTGTTTTCAGATGTAACAGCTTGCGCAACTGCACAAATTGTATTTGAGATTATTCAAGAGATTGGCTATAGTCATCTCATCAATAAAGATGTAGCAGAATGTTTGTATGCTGGCATCATGACCGACACAGGTTCTTTTAAGTATGCGTCAACAACCCAAAAAACCCATCACATTATTGCTGATTTGATTGCAAAAGGAGCGGACAATGCTAAAATTCATGATTTAGTTTATGATAATTTTTCAGACAACAGATTGAAATTGCTGGGTTACTGTTTAAACCAAAAATTACAAATATTAAAAGAAAATAATGCAGCTATTATTTCGTTAAATGCTGAAGAACTAGAAAAATTTAATTTTCAGAAAGGAGATACTGAAGGAGTTGTAAATTATGCCCTTATGATTGAAGGTATAGTTTGTGCTGCTTTCATTGCCGAGAAGGAAGGGATGGTAAAACTTTCATTGCGATCAAAGGGAGATTTTAAGGTAAATGAGATTGCAAAAAAATACTTCAATGGGGGAGGGCACACAAATGCTGCAGGAGGAGTATCAGATCTGTCTGTTGAGGAAACTATAATAAAACTAGAATCAATTTTTAACAAATATAAATCAGAAATAATTAATACTAAATTTTAAAAAATGAAAAAAATACTATTAACACTTGCAATTTTTGCAGGACTCACACTAAACATTCAATCACAAACAACTAACGGCATGTATGCAAAAATCAAAACAACAAAAGGAGAAATTTTAATTCAATTGGAATACGAAAAAACTCCACTTACTGTGGCTAACTTTGTTGGCCTAGCAGAAGGAAAAATAAAAAATAATGCAAAAACAGAAGGGACACCTTATTATGATGGCTTAAAATTTCATAGAGTAATTGCAGATTTTATGATTCAGGGTGGTTGCCCAAATGGAAATGGGATGGGCGATCCTGGTTATAAATTTCCAGATGAAATTCATCCTGATTTGAAACATTCCGGTCCTGGAATCTTATCAATGGCAAACTCTGGGCCAGCAACAAATGGTAGTCAGTTTTTCATTACACATAAGGAAACACCATGGCTTGATGGGAAACACACGGTTTTCGGGCATATAATAGAAGGACAGGAAGTAGTAAATACCATTGAGCAAGATGATATAATGGAGTCTGTTAGTATAATCAGAAAAGGTAATGCTGCTAAGCAGTTTGATGCAGGTAAGGTATTTGATGCTAAACTTGAAGAGATAAAGAAAGACGAAGCAGAAAAAACAGCAAAGCAAGCGGAAGAATTAAAAAAACTAACTGCTGGCGCAAAAGTAACTGAAAGCGGTTTGGCTTATAAAGTTATTAATAAAGGAAGTGGAAAAACACATCCAACATCTACAAGTACTGTAACTGTACATTATACAGGAAAAATCACTAGTGGCACTGTATTTGACAGCTCAGTAAAAAGAGGTGAGCCCGCTACTTTTCCATTAAATAAAGTAATACCAGGTTGGACAGAAGGTTTGCAATTAATGGTAGTTGGCGATAAGTATACCTTTATCATCCCATCTCATTTAGCTTATGGAGAAAGAGGGATTCCTCAAGCAGGAATTGGACCAAACGCCACTTTAATTTTTGAAGTAGAATTACTAGAAATTAAATAATTTAACCCTACATAAAGAAGAAAAGCCACTAAAGATAGTGGCTTTTTATTTTGCCTGAAGCAAAAATATTGTTGGTTTTTTGTGGATATTGAATACTGTCTGTTTCCACTGTTCAACTGACATTGTTTTAATTGTTTCTGAAGAAAGCGTAATATCAGTAGCTATACAAAGCTTTGCGCTATTACTTGAAAATTTTAAGATAGCATCAAATAATTGATGATTTCTGTAGGGTGTTTCCATAAATATTTGTGTTTGATTCCATTTTCTTGAATCATTCTCCATTTGTTTAATTTTTCTTTCTCTTTCTTTCTTATCAATAGGTAAATAAGCATGGAAAACGAAATTCTGTCCATTAAGCCCAGATGCCATAAGCGCCAAAAATATAGAGGAAGGCCCAACAAGAGGTACAACTTTGATTTGGAAATCGTGCGCATATTTTACAATTACTGATCCGGGATCAGCAATGCAAGGCAATCCTGCTTCTGAGATAATTCCAACATCCTCACCTTTAAGAATATGAGGTAGAAAATCTTTTTCAAGATTGACATCATCATGCTTTCCATAAGCATAAAATGTGCAAGTGTCTATATCTTTTTGCCTATCTATCTTTTTGATAAATCGCCTTGCAGAACGCACATTCTCTACAATAAAAACATTTATTGCTTTTACATGATTTACTATTGCAAGGGGGAGAGAATTATCGGACTCAACATCACCAAGTAAAGAGGGAATAAGATATAGTTTACCCTTATCCAATTTGCTCAACTATTCTATCGCAAGCCTCATCAAGCATATCGTAAACATCCTGAAAACCATTATCTCCACCATAGTAAGGATCGGGTACGGATTGAAATGATTTTGGATTGATTTCATTTAAAATAAGGTCGACCTTATCTTTGTCGGATTCATTTCTTACTAAGGATATTATACTTGTATAATTACTTGTATCCATTGCATAAATTTTATCAAAATCATCAAAATCATTGATGCAGAATTGTCGGGCTCTTTGATCGATTAAATCAATGCCGTATTTTTTAGCAATAGCAATAGAACGAATATCTGGTTGTTCGCCAATATGATAGGCTGCAGTTCCAGCAGAATCTACAACTACATCCAAATGATTTGTCTTTCCTTTCAGAATGCCCTCTGCCAATGGAGAGCGACATATATTTCCTAAGCAAACCATTAGAATTTTGCTCATCATAAAATTTAAGCTAAAGACAATTTCTTTTCAATATCGGAAATATAGCCTTTGAATTGTTTGTCAGTATCAGCCAAATTATTAACTGTTTTACAAGCATGTAATACAGTTGCATGATCTTTATTTCCACAATACTTACCAATCATTGCCAATGAACTCTTTGTCATTTGTTTTGAGAAATACATAGCAAGTTGTCTACATTGAACAATCTCTCTTTTACGTGTTTTTGATTTCATGATGTCAATTGGTATATCAAAATAATCGCAAACAACTTTTTGTATATAATCAATTGAGACTTCACGAACTGTATTTTTCACAAATTTATCTAGCATGTTTTTTGCCAAATCAATTGTAATTTCTTTTTTATTAAGAGATGATTGAGCTAAAAGAGAAATGAGTGCACCCTCTAATTCTCTTACATTTGAAGTGATAGAGTATGCAATATATTCGATAACCTCATAAGGCATCTCAATACCATCATTATGTATTTTCTTTTTCAGAATTGCTAATCTTGTCTCCAAGTCTGGTGCTTGCAAATCAGCAGAAAGCCCCCACTTGAATCTTGAAAGAAGCCTTTGCTCCATATCTACCATGTCAACTGGTGCCTTATCAGAAGTAAGAATTAGTTGTTTGCCATTCTGGTGCAAATGATTAAAGATATGGAAAAATACATCTTGTGTTTTTTCTTTTCCACAGAAAAACTGAACATCATCAATGATAAGTACATCTATCGACTGATAAAAGTGAACAAAATCATTTTTTTTATTATCCATTATAGCATCAACAAATTGTGTCTGGAATTTGTCAGCTGAGACATAAAGGACTGTTTTTTCTGGAAATTGTTTTTTAATTTCAATACCACTTGCATTAGCTAAATGCGTTTTACCTAATCCTCCTTTTCCATAAATAAGCAAAGGATTAAATGAAGTACCGCTTGGCTTTTGTGCAACTGCAAAAGCTGCTGAACGGGCCAACCTGTTGCATTCGCCCTCTACAAAAGAATCTAAAGTGTAAGATGGATTGAGTTGAGGATCAATATCAATTTTTTGTAAACCTGGAATAATAAAAGGATTTCTTATAGAAGTCTCATTTAAATTAATCGGCATGGTTACCGGATTGTTTTTAATTGGCTGGCTATTACTACTAGGCACTTTTGTAATATAAGGCTTAGTGCCTGTTGAATTATCAACAATAATATGATATTCTAATTTACCTTCTTTCCCTAATTCTTTCTTTATTGTCTTTTTGATAAGAGTGATGTAATTTTGCTCTAACCACTCATAAAAAAACTTAGAAGGAACTTGAATCGTGAGTACATTGTCTTTAATTCCAATTGGCACAATAGGCTTGAACCACATTTTAAAATTTTGATAGCTTACATTGTCTTGTATTACTCTTAAGCACTTTTCCCAAATTTCCTCACAAGACAGTTTTGTCATTTTTTATATGGTTTTAATTTTGTTTGTTTTGAGTTTTTTTGTTCAGTCGTAAAATCTGCCTTGCAGCAAATTATGAAGCAAATATTAAAACATTTTTGTTATAAAAAAAGTTTTTTCGCACTTGACTTTTAATTTTTTTTTACTTGTCAAAAATTATCAGTTTAAAGCAAAAAAAAATAGTTGAAAAAATCAGCTGTTTTTGATACTAAATGAGCCACCAAAAATGTTTTTTATAACATTTTTACGACTGAAAAAATAGTCGATTTTGCCGATTTTGATTCCTGCCCAACCAACTTGCGCAATTAGGACAGATTTTTGATCTATATTCATTTTTGAAATAGGCTTTTTCAAAAAAGTATGCGTATGTCCACCAATAATTAAATCGATGTTCTTTGTCTGTTCTGCTAGGTTGATATCGTCTATTTTTGTACTGTTGTATTTAAAGCCTAAATGCGAAAGGCAAATCACCAAATCGCATCCCAACTCATTTTTTAAATGACTGGCATAATAGTTGCTTTTTGCAATTGGATTATGATATATTGTATTGCCATACAATGATTTAGGTACCAAACCATCAAGCTGAATTCCTATGCCAAAGACACCGATTTTTATACCTGCTTTTTTAAAGATTTTATAAGGCTTAAATTGCCCATTTAAAATACTATCTGAGAAGTCATAATTAGCACATAAAAATGGAAAATTTGCAAAAGGCAATTGAGACTTTAATCCATCCAATCCATTATCAAAATCATGGTTACCAATGGTTGCTGCATCATAATTCATTTTACTCATCAGTTTGAATTCTAACTCTCCAGCATACATATTAAAATAAGGTGTTCCTTGAAAAATATCGCCAGCATCTAAAAGCAAAACATGCTCACTTTCTGCCCTAATTTTTTTAATGAGTGTTGCTCTTTCTGCTATTCCGCCAAGCCCTTTATTTCTGCCGCTTGTAAACGGTTCTATATGACTGTGCATATCATTAGTATGCAAAATAGTGAGTTTTATTAAATCATTTTCAGCAAATAAATTGTTTGGCATTAAGCTTATACCTAACGCACCTAAACCTGCCTGTTTAATAAAATCTCTTCTATTTTTCATTCAACTATATTTATACGATTATCCAATTTGGATGAAATGGTATCATGTGAATTACAATAATTAATGATTGCATCTCTCAATTTAATTCCTGCTTTTTTTTGCTCTTTATCCTTAAAGAAATACATCTTATCACCACCATTTGCCAAATAATCGGAAGTAATAACTCTCACTTTATCTCCTATTTTAAAATTTACTTCATTATGAATTTGGTATGAAGAATACTCATCTTTGCCCTTCATGATTAAGGACAAACCTGAAAAAGGCTCACCACCTCTTGAAACAAGATAGTCTAACAATCCCAGAAAATCATTTTCATCTAATTCTAACACTACCAGTTCATTTTCAAAGGGCATTAGCTCATAAATTTTACCTCTTGTAATTGATCCTTTAGGTAAAGATGCACGTAATCCTCCATTGTTCATAATGCAAACATCTGCTTTATCAGCAAACTGTTGCAAACATAAATCAGTAACAAAATTACCCAATAAGCTTTGTGACCTACCTTTTGTCATTTCTAAATCCGAAATACACAAAACCTCATTCATTATAGAATCAACACCAGTCTTATATGGCGCTATAACGGCTGCAACAGAGCTGTCTTTTTCAGCCACCACATCCATACTTGATTCAGAATAAGAAACCACATTGTACTGAATAGTGCAAGAAGTAAGTATGAAAAAAGTAATGTAAACAATTGAAACTTTCAACTTCATAGGTTACAAAGTTAAGAAATAAAATTATTGTATGTATAATTGCAGTATGTATTCTTTAACTACAAAAATTAGGGTAAGATATGGCGAAACTGATCAAATGGGATTTGTATATTATGGGGTGTATGCACAATACTATGAAGTAGGAAGGGTTGAGCTATTGCGTTCACTTGGTATCAGTTATAAAAAGTTAGAAGAAGAAGGATACTTACTTCCTGTTGTAAATTTTGAAATCAACTATAAAAAGGCTGCTCATTATGATGATGAGCTCAAAATTAAAACAAGTATCAATTCACTTCCTACTGCTAAAATTACATTTGAATACAAAACTTACAATACCAAAAATAAATTGCTAAATAGTGGAAAGGTAGTTTTGGCATTTGTAGATAAATCGTCAATGAAACCAACATTATCTCCCGATTTGATTTTGGAAAAAATCAAATCAAAACTTCAAAATTAAAAAATATTAGTTTTTTACTTTTTTAAAACTTTTAATTATAAAGTAAATAATAACAAGTTCAACTGCAAAGAGAATAAAATGTATGTAATAAACCAATGCTTGGTTTTCTGTTATATGAAAATAATTTTCAAGAATAAAATAATACACAACTGCAAAAATCATTCCAATTATACTTCCCATTTGCCTATTGATATCAATAAAAGAAAATATCTTCTTCCTTTTAAATAGATGCGTTTCTGACCTTTGTAAATAGTCACCAAAGAGAAAAGTAATGCTTCTGGCTATATATATAAGCAGTGCGATTTTGTAAGAGAATGGAAAAATTAAAAAAAACAACATCCAAAATACCATTACCAACTCTACAAATAAAGAGATTTGAAAAAAGTATTTCTTGTAGATAATTTTATGATACTGTTTTGCGATAAGAATAGATAAAAGCGCAAATACTATTCCTAAAATTGCAATCTCAGCTATTTTGATAGGTTGATATTGGCTGATGAAGGAACCAATTCCAGCTCCTAAAAAAAGAGAATTAAAAAACTTATACTTTATATAGTTTCTATGATGTACTTCAATGCTGTGATCAGTCAAAACAAAAGATTAATAATAGGTTAATCTTCTCACTTTAGCAATTTGTTTTGCCAAACGGATTACTTGTTTTGTGTAACCAAATTCATTGTCGTACCAAGTATAAAGTACAACATCTTTTCCTTCATCTGTACAAAGGGTAGCATTACTGTCAAAAACTGAACAACAAGAATCTACAATAATATCAGTAGAAACCAAGTCAGGATCAACTTGATAATTAATTTGATTTACCAGATTTCCATTTAAAGAAGCCTCCCGCATAGTAGCATTGATATCCTCAACTGAAGTTGATTTTTTCAATGTTAGTTTTAGGATAGCTAGCGAAACATTTGGAGTAGGCACGCGTACTGCATTGGCCGATAATTTTCCGTCTAATGATGGGATAACCTTGGTTACTGCCTTTCCAGCTCCAGTAGAAGTTATTACCATATTGATTGCAGCTGATCGTCCTCTTCTTGGTTTTTTATGCATATTATCCAAAAGATTCTGATCGTTAGTGTAAGAGTGCACAGTTTCTAAATGTCCTTTTACGACTCCATACTTTTTTTCTACTACATGTAATATTGGTGCAATACAATTAGTTGTACAAGATGCTGCAGAAAAAATATCATTATTTTCAATATCTAATTCTTTAGAGTTGATGCCATAAACAATATTTGGAATTCCGCCACCAGGAGCTGATAATAACACTTTACTTACGCCTTTAGCTTGCAAATGACGAGAAAGCGCTTGCTTATCTTTAAAAGCACCAGTATTATCAATCAGTAAGGCATCATTTATTCCATAAGCTGTATAATCTAAATCCTCAGGATTTCCGCCATCAATAAATTGGATTACTTGTCCGTTTACAACAATGCTCTGATTAGCTAAATTAACTTCTACAACTCCTTTAAATGCACCATGAACAGAATCGGTTCTTAAAAGGTCGGCTCTTTTTACAATTTGAGCATCTGTTAATTTTCTAACTATAATGGCTTTTAATCTTAACTGTTGTCCTTTTCCTGCTTGCTTTATAAGCTCACGAGCTGCTAATCTTCCAATTCTTCCAAATCCGTAAAGGATGACATCTTTAGGGTTGAAGCCATTGCTTTCATCTAAAATATTGCTTAATTTATTACTTAGAAATGTGTTTGTGTCAATTGCGCCACTTTCCAAATATTCTGCTGTAAGCAAACCAATATCTAATTTTGATGGCGCTAAATCCATTTTCAACATCTCATCAGCAAGTTTTACGGCCGTTTCAACATCTGCTTTTCTTTTCACCACATTATTGGCATAGGCAAAAAAGTTCATCAATTCCGATACACCTATTTCTAAAAGTTGATTCCTGAAAAGCACCAGTTCTATCCCTTTATCGTACATTAAAGTACCTACTGAATTAAGTAAATTTATTCCTAACTTTTCTTTGTTTATCCATTTGTTCAATTGGTTTTCATAAGATACAGCCATTTTCTTTCTTGATTTTTTTAATTTGACACAAAAATAGTTTTTCTTAGGTAAATAGGTATATGATTTTTAATGTTTTACAAACTAAAAAACAATAGCTGAAATCTTTGTACAATTTTCCTATTTTTACAATATGATAATTGAATTTTACAAATACCAAGGTACTGGAAATGACTTCATCATTATTGATGATAGATATAATGAGTTTAACACAGAAGATAGCAGTTTAATTGCTGCACTTTGCGAAAGGAGAATGGGTATAGGTGCTGATGGACTTATTTTACTCAGAAATCATGCAACATCTGATTTTGAAATGATTTATTTTAATGCAGATGGTAAGCAGTCCTCTATGTGTGGAAATGGAGGGAGATGCATAGTTGCTTTTGCTCAACTGCTAGAAATATTTGATAATAGCTGTAGTTTTATGGCTATTGACGGTATTCATCAAGCTAAAATAATAGATAATGAAGTGGCTCTGCAGATGAAAGATGTAAATGCAATAAATAGAGATGGAGATGCTTTTGTGCTAGATACTGGCTCTCCTCATTATATTTCATTTGTGGAAAATATAGATGCTATTAATGTGCAAAAGCAAGGGGCAGCAGTACGCCATTCGGCTACTTACAAGAAAGAAGGTGTAAATGTCAATTTTGTACAGCTTGGCAATCCACCAAAAATGCGTACTTACGAAAGGGGAGTAGAGAACGAAACCCTATCTTGCGGAACAGGAACAGTGGCAACTGCGATTGCGCTAGATCAAATTGGAGAGGTGGTAGATAATTTAATTGAAATAACCACTGGTGGTGGTAACTTATCAGTAAGCTTTGAGCTTTTTAATAATACTTACAGAAACATTTGGTTGAGTGGTCCAGCAGAAGTAGTTTATATGGGAGAATTCGCATGCTAAAAACAGCCGAAATATCACTCAGATCCTTAGAAAAAAAAGATTTAGATTTTTTATTGGACTTGGAGAATGATAGAGAAATCTGGAAAGTGAGTTGTACTACAACTCCATTTACTCAAGCGGAAATTGCCAACTACATTTACCATTCTAAACAGGATATTACCATAGCCGAGCAGTACAGGTTTGTAATAGATCTAAAAAGCACCCCAATTGGCTGTATAGATTTATACGACTATAATTTGCAAGAAAAAAGTGCAGGAGTAGGCATAGTAGTAAGTAAGCCCTACAGAAGAAAAGGTTATGCCAAACAGGCCCTATTGCAACTTATAGACTATGCTTGGAAGCATTTGCAACTAGTACACTTGCATAGCAAAATAATGCCCGAGAATAGAGCAACTGTGGCTTTATTTTTGAAAGTGGGTTTTTTGCAAAAAGAAAATACTAAATTTGTGTTAAATATATGAGGTTTTTTCTTTTTCTGTGTATCTGTGCTTTATTTGCTTGTCAAAGAGCTAAGGTAAAGGAATATAAAAACTATCTAAATCATCATGATACGGTAGCCTATATAGGAAAAGAAACTTGCAAGCAATGCCATTTGGAAATTTATAATTCCTTTATGCAAACCGGCATGGGTCAATCCTTACGCTCAGCCATTAAAGCGCATTCATCCCTTACAGAAAACCTTATCGTTATTTATGATGAAAACAAAAATTTGTTTTATCAACCTTTCTGGAAGAAAGATTCTTTATGGCTTCACGAATTTCAACTCAGTGGAAAAGACACCACTCATTCCTTAAAAAGAAAAGCCAACTACATTATTGGATCTGGGCATCATACCAATTCACATTTGTTTGAAGAAAACGGTTACATCCATCAAATGCCTTACACCTATTATACTCAGGAAAAAGTAGCAGATTTACCACCAGGTTTTGAAAATGGGAATAACAGTCGTTTTTCGAGAAAAATTGGTATGGAGTGTATGTCTTGCCACAATGCTTATCCCGAGCACATTGAAGGTGCTATACATAAATATAGCGCCATCCCTAGTGGTATTGATTGCGAAAGATGCCATGGGCCAGGGGAGGCGCATTTGAAACAAATCCAATCTGGCAATTGGGTAGATACTTCCAAATACATTGATTATTCCATTGTGAATCCTGGAAAACTGCCATTGGATTTACAATTTGACGTTTGCCAAAGGTGTCATTTGCAAGGTACTGCTGTACTTGCTGAGGGCAAATCTTTTACAGATTTCAAACCCGGACAGCACCTCAAAGAAGTGATGGATGTGTATATACCAAAATATGAAGGAAATAATGCTTTTATTATGGCCTCTCATGTAGAAAGACTCAAAGAAAGCACTTGCTTCAAAGAAGGGGAGATGAGTTGTATTTCTTGCCATAATCCGCACAAAAGCGTGCGGACTACCACTGCAGCATATTTTGACAATAAATGCATGCAATGCCATGCGGTTTGTAAAAAGGAGGAAAATCAAAACGATTGTGCTTCTTGCCATATGCCTGCTTCATCCTCAACTGATATTCCTCATGTAAGCATTACCGATCATAAAATTGGTGTTCACTACCAAAAAGCGAAAGCTGAAAAAGGCGCTTTTTTAGGACTTTTTGCAATTAATAATGATAACCCTACCCAATTATCCAAAGCAAAAGCCTATTTAAAACGATATGAAAGCTTTGAACCACTACCATTTTATCTGGATTCTGCTTTTAAGTTTTTACAACTCTCATCAAATAATTACACCTCCTATATTCAGTATTATTATTTAAAAAATGACAATAAAAGTCTAATAGATTTTGTAATGAGTAATCATATAAATAAAAATAATTATGCTAAAAATGATATAGCAATGGGTTATAGCAGAATTGGGGAAGTTTTTGCTACTGAAGGCTTAAATAATGATGCAAAAAAATATTTTGAATTAGCAATACAACTTATGCCCTTTGAAATTGATTATAAAATAAAATATGGTGCTTTTCTGCTAAATGCTGATAAAAAAGAGGAAGCGTCTGTGGTATTTAATAATGCATTAAAATTAAACCCTACAATTAAAGAAATCCATTTGAATTTAGGATACATTGCTATGTTAAATGCAGATTTTGGAAAGGCAAATAGCAGTTTGAAAAAAGCAATAGCATTGGACCCAAATTATTTACTAGCTTATGAAAACATGATTTTGTTAGCGCAAGTACAAAATAATAAGACGGATATGAAGCATTATTTAAATAAAATTTTAGAAATTGCTCCCAATCATAAAGCAAAGCAGATTTTACAAAAGCTATAATTTGAAAAGAAAAAGAAAATTTAAACGCAAGAAACCCTCATTTGCCAAAAAAGTAATCATCTCTTTTCTTGGAATTATTCTCTTATTTGGTGTACTATTAGCACACCGATTATACAGTTATGTTTATCAGCCAAACATCAAACTAAATGACAAAACTGAACAATTTGTTTTTATTCCTAGCAATTCTGTGTTTTCTGATGTGGTAAGAATCCTTTTAGATGAAGGCTTGCTCATGGACAAAAACTCATTTGAGTGGGTAGCTGAAAGAAAAAATTACAAATTCAATGTAAAGGCAGGTAGGTATTTCATTAATAGAGAGATGAATAATAATGAATTGGTAAATATGTTGCGATCTGGCATGCAAGTTCCTTTAAGGTTAAGTTTTCATAATTTAAGAACCAAACAGCAATTGGCTGGAAAAATTGCTATGCAATTGGAAACTGATTCCATTTCTATTATCCAACTAATAAATGATTCTACTTTTCTAGACACAAATAGATTGACTAAAGAAAATGTCTCTTCTATTTTTATCCCAAATACTTATGAGTTTTATTGGAATACATCAGCCAAGCAATTTGCCGAAAGAATGTTAAAAGAGTATAATGTATTTTGGAACAGTGAAAGAAGAAAAAAGGCAGCAGACAAAAAGCTAACAACAACTGAAGCCATCACTTTAGCCGCTATTGTAGAAAGTGAATCTTATAAAAAAGAGGAACGACCAATTATTGCAAGGCTCTACTTGAACAGATTAGAAAAAGGTATGAAATTGCAATCGGACCCTACAATCATTTTTTCAATTGGCGATTTCAGTATTAGAAGGGTTCTAAAAAAAGATTTGAAAATTGACTCACCATACAATACTTATATCAATAAAGGATTGCCACCTGGCCCTATTTGCTTACCTTCTATCAATTCAATTGATGCAGTGCTAAATGCATCCGATAATAATTATCTCTTTATGTGCGCAAAAGAAGATTTTTCAGGATACCATAATTTTGCAACTACTTCAAAGGAGCATATTAGAAATGCAAAAAAATACAGAAGAGCATTAAATAAGCGAAAAATCATGCGTTAATTGATTAAATTCGCGAGCTAAAACAAATAAAGAAAAATGACAAAAATAAAATTTGGAACTGATGGATGGAGGGCCATTATTGCAAAGGAATATACTACCAATAATGTAGCAAGAGTTAGTATTGCTGTTGCAGATTGGTTAAGTGAAAAATACGATAAATCTTCAGTTGTAATTGGGCACGATTGCCGTTTTGCTGGAGAGTTGTTTGTAGAAACTGCTGCAAAAGTTTTAGCTACTAAAGGTGTATTGGTAAAAATCGCAAAAGGATTTGTCTCTACACCTATGGTTTCTCTAGGTGTAGTTAATGAAAAAGCAAACTTAGGAGTAGTGATTACGGCTTCTCACAATCCGCCAACTTATAACGGCTATAAACTTAAAGGTGATTTTGGAGGACCTTTATTACCTGCTGATATATCAGAAGTAGAAAGTAGAATTCCAGATTCAAATTCAGTAGATATTGATGCTATTACAATGGAGGGTTTAGTAAAAGAAGGTAAAGTAATTTATGTAGATTTGGAAGATATGTACTGCAAGCATGTTGACGCTCATTTTGATTTAGCAGCAATTCAAAATTCAAGAATGAAATTTGCTTATGATGCCATGTATGGCGCAGGAATGAATGCGGTAAAGCGTTTACTGCCAGAAACTACTTTTTTGCATTGTGATGACAATCCAGGATTTTTAGGTACTGCTCCAGAGCCAATTCATAGAAACTTGCAAGAGTTCTCAGATTTGATGAAAAATAATTATTTGGATTGCGGTCTAGCAACAGATGGAGATGCCGATAGAATTGGCCTCTATGATGATAAAGGAAACTTTATCGATTCTCATCATATCATCTTGTTACTTATTCATTATATGGTAAAATATAAAGGTATGACAGGAAAAATAGTAACTGCTTTTTCGTGTTCAGTAAAAGTAGAGTACATGTGTAAACACTATGGACTAGATCATGAAACGGTTCAAATCGGTTTTAAGCACATAGCTGGGAAAATGATTACTGAAGATGTACTTCTTGGAGGAGAGGAATCCGGTGGAATTGCAACCAAAGGGCATATTCCTGAGCGAGATGGTATTTGGATGGGCCTTATTTTATTTGAATTTATGGCTAAATATGGTAAGTCAATAACTGATCTTATTCAGGAGGTATATGATATTGTGGGCACATTTGCCTTTGAGCGCATTGATTTACATATTGATAATGACAGTAAGGCAGCTATTATTAAAAATTGTAAAGCCGGAAAGTTTAGTCAGTTTGGTAATTACAAAGTAGAAAGAGTGGAAACCATAGATGGTTTTAAATTCTTCTTTGATGCTGACAGTTGGCTGATGATTCGCCCTTCTGGTACTGAACCTGTACTAAGAACATATGCAGAAGCGCCAACACAAGAAAAGGCCTTTGATATACTAGCTAAAGCCAAAGCTACAATCTTGAAATGAGGCATCTATTATTGATATTATTCCTTTTTTTCAGTAGTCAAATTTTCAGCCAAGAACTAGAAGAAAATGATATTAAGAATAAACGCAAAAAAATATTATTAATCTCAAAAAGTGTTTCTTATACCGCAACATTAATAACGCTCAACTCCCTTTGGTATAAAGATTATCCTAGAAGCAACTTTCATTTTATTAATGATAATAGAGAATGGTTACAAATGGATAAAGTGGGGCATATGACATCTTCCTATTATTTGGGAGTAGCTGGAATAGAAGCGTATAGATGGGCAGGAATGAATGAAGAACAGGCAATTTGGTACGGTGGGCTTTCTGGTAGTTTTTTTCTTACAGCAGTAGAAATACTTGATGGTTTTTCGACAGAGTGGGGAGCTTCATCTGGAGATCTATTGGCCAATACATTAGGTTCAGCTCTTTGTATCTCTCAAGAACTTTATTGGAATGAACAGAAGATCCAATTAAAATATAGTTATGCTAAATCTTTTTGGGCAAACAAAAATACTGAGCAATTAGGAAAAAATCTTTTACAAAATATTCTGAAAGACTATAATGGGCAAAAGTATTGGGCTTCTTTCAATATCAAATCTTTATTACAATTAGAAAATAATTTTCCACAATGGCTTGCGCTTTCTTTTGGCTATAGTGGATATGGCATGAGAACTCCATATCAAGAAGAAGGTGATCCTGAAAGACAGAGGGAATATTTTTTAGCATTTGACATTGACTTAAACAGAGTGCAAACCAAATCAAAATTTGTGAATTCAGTTTTGCATACTTTTGGATTTGTAAAATTCCCTATGCCTACTCTAGGATACTCCAATGGAGAAGTTTTTATACACCCGCTATTTTTCTGATGAAACACAATTTTAAAACAGGAGACAGAGTCCTTTTTATTAATGAGAACGATCAAGGAACTATTTTAATTTTTATTGGTGATGCAAAAGCTAAAGTAATCAACAGTAGAGGTTTTGAACAAGTAGTGGGACTCAATGAAATTATAGCTTATCCATCCTTAACACATAAAGAGGATGCTTATGGTGATTTTGTAAAATCAAAAGATCAGATGGTAAAGGGTATAGAGTATTCAAAGAAGAAATTCAAACAATTTGCAAAAGATAAAATTTACCAATTAGTATTTAAGGCGGATTTACATATTGAGAATTTGATAGAACATTTCAAGCATTTAGAAAATTTTGAAATCATTCAAATTCAACTCAATAGATGTGAAGACTGTATTGCTTATGCAAAAAAGGAAGGAATCCCAAGATTAAACTTAGTTCATGGAATAGGAAAGGGAACGCTTAAAAAAGAAATTCATTCTTTATTAAAAACTTATAATCTAGAATTTTCTGATGAATATGGCTTTACTGAAATATTAATTACTTAAGTTTGCTGAATATGAAAAGAAATATTCTAATTGCATTTTTATTTTTCAATTTTTCCGCTTTAGCCCAAAGTTCTGCATTTATTTATGGCGGTGGGAATTTATGTGATAATGCTGGTACTATTGATATAGAAATTAGTTTTACAGGAACCGCTCCTTGGAATGTCGTTTATACTATTGATAATGTAGATCAGTCAACTATTTCTACTTCTGTAAATCCTTACACTATACAAACTACAGCAGCTGGAGTTTATACGGTAAGTTCAGTATCTGATGCAGTGGGAGTAGGTACTACTAGCGGAAGTGCTATTGTAAGTATTTTACAAGCGCCTACTGCACAATTTACAGTTGAAGCAGATACACTTTCTGTAATTTATCCTACAGCTAAATTTCAAGATAAAACACTAAATGCAACCGCCTGGAGTTGGAACTTTGGAGATAATACTGCTATTGATAACTCACAAAACCCTGTACATACTTTTGATTCTATTGTTGGAGTTTATCAGATTACTTTAGTTACTACTCATGCTAATGGCTGTACTGATACTACATTTAGACAACTGTGGGTAAATGATGAGTATTACATATATATACCTTCTAGTTTCACACCAGATTGGGATGGCATGAATGACAAGCTTTGTTTATATTATAATGCTATTCGTGAAAATACTTTTGATTTTAAAATATATGATATGAGGGGAGAGGTGGTTTTTTTTACAAAAAACATAAAAAATATGGTATGTGATAATCTCGGAAAAAAAGGCTGGGATGGAACACATAGAAAATCATCTAAAGAATTGCCAATTGGAAGCTATGTTTATGAGGTGTATTTTCAGGATTTTGAAGGTTGGAAACATCATGATTTTGGCTTTTTACATCTTGTCCGCTAAAAACCTACTGCAACCATAAAAGAAGAGTTGCGTAAAAAAACATAATAACCAATTCATCTTATTATGAAAATGCTTAAACTTTCCACCTTTTTATTAATTGTTCAGAATTGCTTTGCACAAGATATTATTAGAAAAGAGATTGTAGATTTTACAACTAATGATAAAATCAAAAAGCAAATTACTTTTACGATTGTTAACGATATAGATGCTGAAAAACTACTGATAAATGCAAATAATCTTACTGAATCAACTACTCGATCTTGTGCTTGGGAGGTTGATTTAAACAAAGATGAAGCCTCTAAGTTTGCAATAAAATTAGATAATGCAGCTGAAAATTGTACTGCTAAACTAGATGCAGATTGGCTAACCTCAAATACTACTATTAAATGCGTCAGAAACAAACTGAAAATAAAAGCGGAAAATGCAATATGTACTAGTGGGCATCAAATCAGCTACTTTCAGAAAGATTGTAATAAAAAACTAAGCTTCATTATTGAGAAATCAAAAGGTAAAAAAATAGCCCAATATTTAACTAGCTATCTGAATTCAGGAAATGATTTAGTAGTAGAAAAATAAATCAATCACTATTTAGTTTCTTCTCTTTCAATAATCTTAACAATCTGCTTTTCGCTTATTCTTTTCGCAATAATCTTTTTTTCTTCATCTAAAAGATAAATAACAGGAGTAGAATGAATATCATATTGCTCACGCCAATTTGATGTAGCAACAGGGTTTCCTTCATCATCAAACTGAATATCGCCAACATTTATCCAATTTCCTGTATTGTGTTTATGGATAAATTCTTTCCATTTCTCTAAATCAAACTCAGTGGTTACTGCAAAAACTTTAATGTCTATACCACTTACAGATAAAGAATCACAAACTGCTTTTACTTTAGGTGCTACTTTATTGCAATGCCCACAATCAGGATCGTAAAATAAAAGTAGGGTATAATCAGCAGCCAAATGATATAAAGAATGGTAACGATCTAAAGTATCTTTAAACACCAAATTAGGTGGTTTTTTCCCAATCATATTTGGACTTATCCTATTGGCTCTTTCAATAATTTTTTCCAATTGCTTTTCTTTTACCCAATCGCATTCTCCATTCATATAATATTTCTCAACCATATGCACAAAGACTGCATCCATTCCCATAATTTTCGAACGCTCATAAGTTGAGGTAATATAAGATACTACATATTGAAATATCTTTTTATTAACTCTTGATTGTTGAACCAAAAAATCTGCAGAAACAATAATTGAATCTGGATGTTTTGGCGTAAGTTTTTCTAGATACTGATCCATTTTATTAAAAAAGATCGGCGTTCTCAACATTCTAGAATCAGAAAAATCCATATTATCCCAGAAGTACTTTTTGTAATAGTAAAATTGAAAATTCTCTTTTGGTTTTCCTGTATCGTCTAGTGGAGTTTCTGGAATAACTATATCCGTTGTAGCGCGAATAATTTTACTGAAAAAGACATCAGGATATTTTTTATAAAAATTGTTTCTATAAACACTAACAGCATCATCAAGCTTACTGATCTCAGATTGCAACTTTTCTTTTTCATTATCTGATTTTGCATTTACCTGTTTATCTTTTAAAGGACCTACCTGTTTTTGTTTCTCAGTTATATAATTCAAATACTCATAAAAAGCAGTATTTTCTTTTGAATTTTGAAACTTCATAGATGACACCAAATTATTTTTATCGGTTACAAAAGAGAAATGTTGTTCTGAAATTATCAATTCAAAATATTTACCATCTGGAAGCACCAGTAAATAAATACCACCATCAAGTGCCTTTTCACCACTAAAAGTGAATTTCCCATTTATTATATTGGTAGTGTCGCTTGCATACTGCTTTCCACCAAAGTAATAAGCCAAAATTACATTAGTGTCTTGCATATTTTTTATCTCTCCACTTATTTTATATCCGCCCTTTGATTTTCCTAATAATTCAGATAAGCTTTGTGCATTTGTATTAATAGAAAAGTAAAAAAACAGAAATAATAATATTATATTTTTCATTTTAAATATTTTGATAAAGAGCTGCAAAATTAATAATCAAAACGATTTTAGCAAGAGTCTATTGTTTGTTTTTAAGATAGCCCTCTAAAAAAACAACCGCTATAATTATACTAGTACCAATATAAAAAGAAAAACTCATCTTCTCAGCATCACCAAAGATTAAGAGGGCTAATAGAATGCTATAAATAGGCTCAAGATTTATAGCCATTATAAGAGAATATGGCGTAATATGCTTCATAATCTCTGTCATCCAAACAAATACGCATGCTGTGCAGACAGTTCCTAAAATAAGTAAATAACAGAAGTCTGAAATTGAGATAAAAGAAATAAACATAGAATAATCTTGATTACATAAAAACAAGCAGGTAATTATCAAAACACCTGTTAACATCTCAATCATAGTAATCTTTGCAGCATTAATTCTTTCAATATACTGTGCATTAAATATTGTAAATAGTGTTCCTAAGAACGCAGCTGTTAAACCAAAAACATATCCAGAAACATATTTTGATTCAGCGCCTAATATATATATTAACGCACCAATAACAATGAGGCTCATGATAACCTCATATTTTAATAATTTCCTTTTAAAAAAAATAGGCTCCAAAATTGCTGCAAACAATGATGAAGTTGCTAAACAAACAACTGCAACCGACACATTTGACACCTTTATTGACTGAAAAAAACACAACCAATGAAAAGTAACTAAAACCCCAACGCCAAGTATACCTAAAAAATCTTTTCTTTTAATAGAAAATAATTGATTCTTAAATGCCAAAAATATAGCTAGCGTAATAAAAGCTATTAGCATCCTATACCATACTAAGTGAATAGCTTCTAAAGTAATTAATTT